>JGI2924J29684_1078759_pt1 | contig 184052 bp, 147 predicted proteins | sample BenlonsequencITS_FD_29684 | JGI IMG/M metagenome (IMG submission 29684) | reverse complement strand
GGCAAGCATGCCGCCGCCGTTGCCGGTGTTGGACCCGCCGTAGCATTCGGCATCGCTGTTGAACACCTCCAGCCACCTGGCCTCGACCGGCACGCCAATCCGATAGGCCTCACGCACCACCGGTGTGAAGTTGGCGATCACCAGCAGCGGCTGCCCGGTCGAACTCTTGCGCAGCCAGGCAAACACGCTATTGGCGCGGTCATCGCCGATCAGCCACTGGAAGCCACGCGGATCGCTGTCCAGTTCGTGCAGGGCCGGCTCCTGGCTGTAGAGGCGATTCAGATCGCGCACCAGGTTTTGCACGCCACGGTGATCGGCCTCTTCAAGCAGGTGCCAGTCCAGCTCGCGGTCGTGGTTCCATTCACGCCACTGGCCGAACTCGCTGCCCATGAACAGCAATTTCTTGCCGGGGTGCGTCCACATGAATGACAGGTAGGCACGCAGGTTGGCGAACTTCTGCCAGCGATCACCCGGCATCTTGTCGATCAGCGAACCTTTGCCGTGGACCACTTCGTCGTGGGAAATCGGCAGGACGAAGTGCTCGGAATAGGCATAGACCATGCTGAAGGTCATCTTGTCGTGATGGTACTGCCGGTTGATCGGGTCTTCCTGAACATACTTCAGTGAGTCGTGCATCCAGCCCATGTTCCACTTGTACGAGAAGCCGAGGCCTCCTTCGCTGGTGGGCTTGCTCACGCCGGGGAACGCGGTTGACTCTTCGGCGATCACCAGCGCGCCCGGCGTTTCGGTGGCCACCACATCATTCAGATGGCGCAGGAAGTCGATCGCCTCGAGATTCTCGCGACCGCCGTGGCGGTTGGGAATCCACTCGCCATCCTTGCGTGAATAGTCGCGGTAGAGCATCGAAGCCACGGCATCCACACGCAAAGCGTCGACATGGAATTCGCGAAGCCAATGCAGCGCCGAGGCCAGCATGAAGCCGTGCACCTCGGTACGGCCGAGGTTGTAGATGTAGGTATCCCAGTCCTGATGGAAGCCCTCGAACGGGTGCGCGTATTCATACAGCGCGGTGCCGTCGAATTCGCCCAGGCCATGGGCATCGGTGGGAAAATGCGCCGGCACCCAGTCGAGGATCACGCCAATGCCGGCGTTATGGCAGGCGTCGACGAACTCGGCGAAATCATGGGCATTGCCATAGCGCGCGCTGGGCGCGAACTGCGAAAGCAGCTGGTAACCCCAGGAGCCGCCGAACGGATGCTCCATGATCGGCATCAGCTCGATATGGGTGAAGCCCAGGTCCACGACATAGGGGATCAGGCGCTCGGCGAGTTCGTGCCAGTCATACAGGCGGCCGTGGTCGCCGCCGTCGCGTCGCCAGGAGCCGGCGTGCAGCTCATAGATGCTCATCGGTGCGTTGACGGATTGGCGCGACGTGCGCTGCTGCATCCAGCCCTGGTCTTTCCACTGGTAATCCAGCGGCCGCGCGACAACCGAAGCGGTTCCCGGCGGGTGTTCGGTGGCCAGGGCGATGGGGTCGGCTTTCAGCGGCACGATGCCGTTTGGCCCGAGAATCTCGTATTTGTAGGTGTCGCCCGGCTGCAGGCGCGGAATGAACAGCTCCCACACGCCGGAGGGAAAGCGCAGCCGCATCGGATGACGGCGACCGTCCCAGCCGTTGAAGCTGCCGACCACCGACACGCGACGGGCATTCGGCGCCCATACGGCGAAGCGCACGCCCTGCACACCGTCGACCTCCAGCACCTGCGAACCGAACACTCGTCCGATCTGGCGGTGGTTGCCTTCGGAGAACAGGTGCATGTCCAGCTCACCGAGCTGCGGGCCGAAGCTGTAGGGGTCTTCGCTGATCTGCTCGCCGCCGGCCCAGCGGGTTTTCAGCAGATAGGGTTGCTGGTGAGGCAGCCGGGTAAAGAAAAAGCCTGGCACCTGCCCCTGCTCCATCACAGCCAGCAACTGCTGCTCGCGGTCGAGCACTTCGACACCCAAGGCGTTGGGCAGGTAGGCGCGGATCACCACGCCATCGCCATCCGGATGCGGCCCGAGGATGGAAAACGGGTTGCCATGTTCGGCTCGCACCAGGGCGTCTACATCGGTATCGCTGGGCATCAGGGTTTCCCCTGGCATGGTCAGAACCGGGCGATCAGTCATTGGAACCTCCATCTAAAAACTGTTGTGCCAGGGCCAGCAATCCCTGTAGCGGGACGGGCAACCAGGCCGGGCGGTTCTCCGCTTCGTAAACGATCTCGTATGCGCATTTTTCCAGGCTGAACAACAGCAGTGCAGCATTCGCGCCATCCTGCTCGCGCCAGTCATGCGGCAATTCGGCTGTCGCCTGCCGATAGGCCTCCATGAACACCTGCTGCGCGCTGCTCTGGTAACTGGCGGCGATGCGCTCGCGAGCCTGATCGGCTTCCGGTGTGCTGTCGCTGATCTGCGCGCCGCGAATGGTCATGGCCGCCGCGTATTCGAACGAGCGCAGCAGGCCTGAGACATCCTTGAACGGGCTGTGTTTCGCGCGGCGTTCATCCAGCGAGCGGGCCGGTTCGCCCTCGAAGTCGATGAAATAGGCATCGCCCTGCACCACCAGTACCTGACCGAGGTGCAGGTCGCCGTGCACACGGGTGCGCACACCGCCAACCGTTCTAGCGGCCAGACGTTTCACTTGTGCGATCAGCTTGTCGCGGCGTTGGAGCAGCTGCCCCACGGCAGCGGCGTCCTTGCGCTCGAGATTCGAACGATGCTCGTCGATCCGCTGCAGTGCCTGTTCGAGCTGCGCAGTGACGCTTTGCTCCCACTGCTCGGCATCTGTCTTGCTCGTGCTTTCGTAGGCGAACGCGGCATCGTCGGTCTGCGCCGCGAGCGCCATGTGCATCTCGCCCAGACGCTGGCCGAGCAACTGGTTGAACGACTGCAATTCGTCCAGCGCACTGAACTGATTCTCGTGCATCGACACGCCGCCGGCGATTTCGTCACGCACGGCACGATCGAGGTTGTTCAACGTCCACACCCACGCATCGCCCTGACTGTCGAGGAAATGCTGAATCACCATCAGGGCGATCGGCTCGCCCTGCTTGTTGATCCGGCTGACCTGGCCGAGCATGCCGGAGATATGGGCGAAACCGCGTGCGGTGAGAAAACCGCCCATTTCCAGTTCAGGATGGATACCCGGTGCCACCCGACGGAGCAATTTGATCATCACCTTGTTGTCGATGATCGCCGAGCTGTTCGACTGCTCCGCCGAGATGAAGCGAACCTCCGGTTGGGCCAGCAGTTGCAGGTCGGCCAGCTGCGGCATCGGCACAAAGCGGATCTCACCGTCGTTGCATGCCAGCACCAGTTCATCACGCAAGCCCTGAATGACCGCCGCGCTGAACTGCTCAAGGGCGAAGGCATCGGTCATCAGACCGACCTGCGGCCCGCGGCGTACCCGCGCCAGGGCCAGTTGCTGTGGTAACGCGACCTCGAAATCGGTCTCGGCCAGAAAGCCTAGCGGCAGCTGGTACAGATCGCTGCGCCCGGCGGATTCCACACACAGCTCACTGAGCAGTACCGGCCGGTTCGGATCGCCGAACGGCACGCAGTAATTGATCCGGATGGACTCGATGGCCACGTCCTTGGCCGCGAACCAGCGCCGCTTCGGCAGGTAGGCCGGCAGCGCTTCGGCTTCGAGCGTGCGGCGGTTGGCTGCGGTCAGCGTGTCGAGGCGCTTGAGCACCAGGGTCTGGAAGTCCGGCATGGTTTCCACCGGCTCCTGGTGCCAGCTCGGCATCTGGTTGGTCGGTGCCAGCTGGAACCAGTAGAAGCCGTAAGGTGGCAACGTCAGCAGGTACGGCAGCTGGCCGATGGGCGGAAAGGCGCTGCCACCGACCATCTCCACCGGGACCATGCCGGCGTACTGCGACATTTCCAGTTCCGCCGCCTGCGCCGAACGGGAGACGTTGGCCACGCAGAAGATGATCTCAGTGTCGCCGTTGGCTCCTGTGAACTCACGCAGATAGGCGAGGATGCGCCGGTTGCTCGGTGCCAGCATCTTCAGCGTGCCACGTCCGAACGCCTTGAACTGCTTGCGGATGGTCAGCATCCGTCGCGTCCAGTTGAGCAGCGAATGCGGGTCGCGCTGCTGTGCTTCAACGTTGATCGTGTAGTAGCCGTAGAGCGGGTCCATGACCGGCGGCAGCACCAGGTTCGGCGGGTCGGCGCGGGAGAAGCCGCCGTTGCGGTCCACCGACCACTGCATGGGCGTACGCACGCCGTCGCGGTCGCCGAGGAAGATGTTGTCGCCCATGCCGATTTCGTCGCCGTAATAGATCACCGGCGTGCCCGGCATGGAGAGCAGCAAGCTGTTGAGCAGTTCGATGCGCCGGCGGTCACGCTCCAGCAGCGGCGCGAGACGGCGGCGGATGCCCAAATTGATCCGCGCGCGCTTGTCCGAGGCGTAGTAATTCCACAGATAGTCGCGCTCGCGGTCGGTCACCATCTCCAGCGTCAGCTCATCGTGGTTACGCAGGAAGATCGCCCACTGGCAGTTTTCCGGGATATCCGGGGTCTGGCGCAGGATGTCGGTGATCGGGAAACGGTCTTCCTGGGCGATCGCCATGTACATGCGCGGCATCAGCGGGAAGTGGAACGCCATGTGGCATTCGTCGCCCGGGCCGCCGTCTTCTCCACCGAAGTAGAGCTGGGTGTCCTCCGGCCATTGATTGGCCTCGGCCAGCAACATGCGATCCGGGTAGTTGGCGTCGATCTCTGCGCGGATGGCTTTCAGCACCGCGTGGGTTTCCGGCAGGTTCTCGTTGTTGGTGCCGTCGCGCTCGACCAGATAGGGAATGGCGTCCAGCCGCAGGCCGTCGATGCCCATATCCAGCCAGTAGCGCATCACGGCCAGCACGGCCTTCATCACCTGAGGGTTGTCGAAGTTCAGGTCCGGCTGGTGCGAATAGAAGCGGTGCCAGAAGTACTGCTTGGCCACCGGATCCCAGGTCCAGTTGGACTTCTCGGTGTCGAGGAAGATGATCCGCGTACCGTCATACTTTTCGTCGGTGTCGGACCACACGTAGAAGTTGCGCGCCGCCGAGCCCTTGCGGGCCTTGCGGGCGCGCTGGAACCAGGGATGCTGATCGGAGGTGTGGTTGATGACCAGCTCGGTAATCACCCGCAACCCGCGCTTGTGCGCCTCGGCAATGAAGCGCCGGGCATCGGCCATGGTCCCGTACTCAGGATGCACGCCGCGGTAGTCGGCGATATCGTAACCATCGTCACGCCGTGGCGAGGGATAGAACGGCAACAGCCAGATGGTATTGACCCCAAGGTCGGCGATGTAGTCCAGCTTATCGATCAGTCCGGCGAAATCGCCAACTCCGTCGTTGTTCGAGTCATAGAAGGACTTGAGGTGCACCTGATACACCACCGCATCCTTGTACCAGAGCGGGTCCTTGATGAATGCCGCTGGTTTGCGCGGTTTTGCCATGTTCTTCATTCCTGTCGCGGTGTGAAGGCCCGGCCAGATCGGCGACCGGGCAACGGCAGAACTTCAGCTGGAAATCACATTATGAAAATCGCATAACTAGCTGATTTTCAATGATTAGAAGCTGCGTTCGAGAATCTACTTTAGGTCTGGATCGGGTTGCTGCGCGGTCAGGCGCCAGATGCCGAACGGCAGATGCGCTGGGTCGATGCGCATCCACTGGGTCTTGCCGTACCAGGTCCAGCGGTGGCCATTCATCAGGTCCTCACCCTGGGTATGCGCGTCGTCGGGCAGACCGAGCTCCCACAGCGGCAGCTCGAAATGCGCTTCCTGGGCGTTGTGCGGATCGAGGCTGATGGCTACCAGAATGAAGTTCGACAGGTCAGGCGTGCGCTTGCCGAAATAGAGGATGTTGTCGTTCCAGGCGACGTAGGCCTTGAACCCCAGGTGCGTCTGCAGCGCGGGGTTCTGTCGGCGAATGCGATTGAGCTGGGCGATCTCGGCGATGATGTTGCCCGGCGCGTGGTAATCGCGGAAGCGGATCTGGTACTTCTCGGAATCGAGGTACTCCTCTTTGCCCGGAATGGCGGCCGATTCGCACAGCTCGAACCCCGAGTACATGCCCCACAGCCCCGAGCCCATCGTCGCCAGCGCGGCACGGATGAGGAAGCCGGCGCGGCCGGAGTCCTGCAGGAAGAACGGGTTGATGTCCGGCGTATTGACGAAGAAGTTTGGCCGGTAGCAGTCGCGCAACGGCGGTTCGTTCAGCTCGGTGAGGTACTCGCTTAGTTCCGCCTTGGTGTTGCGCCAGGTGAAGTAGGTGTAGCTCTGGCTGTAACCGATCTTGCCCAGACGCGCCATCATCCCGGGGCGGGTAAAGGCTTCGGAAAGGAACATCACGTCGCGGTCGCGCTCGCGGATGTCGGCGATCAGCCATTCCCAGAACGGCAGCGGCTTGGTGTGCGGGTTGTCGACCCGGAACACCTTCACGCCCTGCTCCACCCAGTGCCAGACCACGTCGCGCAGCGCCAGCCAGAGATCGGGCACGGCGTCCTCGGCATAGAAGTCGACGTTGACGATGTCCTGATACTTCTTCGGCGGGTTTTCGGCGTATTTGATCGTGCCGTCCGGGCGCCAGGAGAACCAGCCCGGGTGCTCTTTCAGCCAGGGATGGTCCTGCGAGCACTGGATGGCGAAATCCAGGGCGATCTCCAGACCATGCTCACGCGCCGCCGCAACCAGCTCGCGGAAATCGTCCAGCGTGCCCAGCTCCGGATGGATGGCGTCATGACCGCCTTCTTCACTGCCGATGGCGTAGGGGCTGCCCGGATCGTTCGGGCCGGCCTGCAGGCTGTTGTTGGGGCCTTTGCGATGCTGACGACCGATGGGATGAATCGGCGGAAAATACAGCACGTCGAAACCCATGTCGCGAATTGCCGGCAGGCGCTTGTGCACGTCACGGAAGGTGCCATGACGACTGGGGTCATCGGTTTCCGAGCGCGGGAACAGCTCGTACCAGCTGGCGAACTGCGCCAGCGTGCGCTCGACATCCAGCGGATAGACGCGGCTGCGGCTGCAGTGCTCGCGTGGGTCGGCTGCGGCCATCGCGACAGCGGTTTCCGGCGCCAGCAGCAGCGAGACGCGCTCGTCGTCCGAGTGGGCCAGGGAAAGGCGGTGGGACAGGTCATCGAGCACTGCACGATTCTCGCCCTGGGCCCGAGCGGTGGCCTTCTCCAGCAGCAACCGCCCTTCTTCCAGTTCCAGATGCACCGGCACGCCAGCCGTGTGTTTTTTCGACAGCTCGTAGCGATAGCTTTCGAATACGTCCCACCAGGCCTCGATGACGAACTCGTGCTCGGCCACCTGGGTCGGGGTGAACTGGCCTTGCCAGGCATCGTTGCCCAGTAGCTTCAGCCGCGCGCGGCGCCAGTTGCTCTCGCCCTTTTCGCGCCAGCACACGGCGGCGGCCAGCTGGTCATGGCCATCGGCAAAGATCTTGCTCGTCACCACCACCGGCTGGCCGATGACCGCCTTGGCGGCGAAGCGGCCTTCATCGACCACCGGCAAGGTGGATTCGATGGCGATGCGTGGCATCTGCAGGGCTTCTTCGAGTCGAGGGTGGATCGTCGCGTTGGGCTGGGCATCACTCATCGAAAGGGCTCCTGAGGCGCATGGGTTCGGTTGCCCGAGCCGCCTCTGGATGCGTCATCGTGCGGTTCGGGAGGCGACCGGTACGGTTTTTGTCGGCTCTTTCTTCCGAGCCAAGGGGCCTTGGAAAGTTCAGCCTCCGGCGCCCGTTGGCATGCCCTTCCGGCGGTCGGTCAGCAGCCTTGCCGAGCCGCTCGGCACGCTATTGGAAATGCGGGATGATCGCGGTCGAGCCAATCGTCGGCAGGCAGTGCACCGCCGACGGTTGACCGGAACCCGTGCCAGCGCCGCGCCTCAATTCAGGATGCTTGCCGCTACCGCGCAAGCAGCGCTTCATCAGGAGAACGACCATGACCCATGCACGCCCCGATGTGCCTCAACCGGATCCGATCGTGCACGATCAACCCGGTGATGTGCCGCAGGTCCCCTGCGCCGAAGAGCTGGACGAGCACAAGCCTGGCTCGCCCTATGGCAATCAAACGGTGGTCGATGCCGACAGCCCGCAGCCGGCATGACCGCTGCGTCCTAGTCGCCGAACACCAGCAGCGGGTTGTAGCCGCTTCTGGCGTAGACGCCCTCGGCGGCCAGCATCAGGTCCAGCGGCAGGCTGGCGAGATCGTCGGCGACCGGGTCGGCGCGGCCTTGCAGTTGCCGCAGCACGATCTTCAAGTAGCTTTCGCAGGCGCCGCAGGCTTCCGCCTGGACTGGCAGGAACGGCTCGCCCTGCTCGTCGTCCAGCTCCAAGTAGAGCAGTTGCCCACCCGTCTCGCAGTTGCTGCACTTGACCCGCTCCAGGTGCCACTCCGTGGCGCACAGCGCGCAGTGCAGGGAGCGCACGCCACTGCGATTGGGTTCGTTGTGCACCACACTCGCCACTGGCGGCGAGCCGCAGCAGGGGCACAAGGCGCGCGCCTCAGCCAGCGGTTGCGCTGGCGGGCGTGGCAATCCAGCCGCGAGCCGTGCCCAGGCCACCTGCAACGCGGCGGCCACCAGCGGCATCAGGCCACGCGTGGCTTCGCTGCCGGGACGTTGCTCCAGCACATCGTCGGCGATCGTCTGCAGTGCCTCGGCATCCGCTTCACGCAGCGCTTGCAGCAACGGCCTCTGCCGCTCACCGACGTGTAATTCCAGGGCAGCGACGATGGCTAACAGGTCGCCCTGCCAGTCCAGATCGCGGCGCAACGCACGAAAGCCCAGGGGCGGCATGCGATGCGCGAAGGCCTGGTCGAACGCATCCGGCGCGGGGTGCCAGGCCGGCTCGCGACCGCTGAGTACCTGGTGCTGCGCTTGTGCCACACGGCCCATGAAGTCGAGAAACTCGTCCAGCGCCGGCACCATCACCATCAGCTCGCGCAGCCGCAGCGCGCGGCGGCTGAACAGCTGGTCGTCCGGCAGCACGACCTCGGGCGGTTCCATGATCGTGGTGGGTGCATAGCCGAATTCATGGCCTGCCGCTCCGCGTTTTCCTTTCATGCTCGATTCCCTTGCTGTTCAGTCATGTTCGATTTCTGCTGGCCGCGGCATCACCGGGCTCGCGATGGGGCAAGGCCGACTCGTCGCCGCGTTTCTCGCCGGCCATGACCTCGTCGTACCAGAGCTTGTGGTGATGCCGCGCCCAGGCCGGGCTGACCCGGCCCTGGGTCATCGCGCGGATCGAGCCTTTGACCCAGATGGCCGAATAGACGTGGATGATCAGCGTGAGGATGGCGACGAACGCTGTCAGCGCGTGGATCAACGCCGCCCAGCGCAGCGCCCAGATCGGCATTTCACTGGCTACCCAGGGCCGCCAGAGCACCACGCCGGTTACCAGCAGCACTGGCACCGTGGCCAGAAACACCCAGTACACCAGCTTCTGCCCAGCGTTGTTCTGGCCCACCGGCGGCAGGCGCTCGTCCCGGTTGGACAGCACGTCGCCAATCTGCCGCGTCCATTGCACGTCGTAGCGGCGGAACAGGTTGGCGCGAAAGAAGCGCACCGCCTGGATCAGGAAGAACAGTGTCATGAACACGCCGATGTACGGGTGCACGATGCGCGTCGGCTCCGGCCCGCCGAACAGCGCGGTAAGGCCGAAGAACGCCGGATAGAACAACGCCAGCCCGCTCAAGGTGAGCAGCACGAAGCAGATCGCGACGATCCAGTGATTGGCCCGCGCCCAGGGGCCATAGCGCAGGATGCCCTTGCGTACGTTGGAATGACTCATGGCCGCCGCTCCTCATCGCGCAGGTTCTGCTCACGCTCGGCGTTCGCCTTCGCTGGATCGGGATCGTCCTCTGGCTCCTCCTTCGGCCCCTTGGTCATGTAGTGGAAGAACCCGGCCAGCACCGACACGCCCAGTACCGCGGACATGATCGGCTTGGTCACGCCTTTCCACATCTCCACCGTCGGGCTGATGTGCGGGTCCTTCGGCAGGCCGCTGTAGATCTCCGGCTTGTCGGCATGCTGCAGCACGTAGACCACGTGGGTGCCGCCGACGCCGGCCGGATCGTACATGCCGGCATTCTCGTAGCCGCGCTCGTTGAGCTTGCCGACCCGGTGCGCACCGTAGTCGAGCATCTGCTCCTTGGTGCCGAACTGGATAGCACCAGTCGGACAGCTCTTCACGCACGCCGGCTCCAGGCCGTGATAGACGCGGTCGGAACAGAGCGTGCACTTGTAGGCCTTGTTGTCCTTCTTCGAGATACGCGGAATGTTGAACGGGCAGCCGGCCACGCAGTAACCGCAGCCAATGCAGTGCTCGGAGTTGAAGTCGACGATGCCGTTGGCGTACTGCACGATGGCGCCGGGCGACGGGCAAGCCTTCAGGCAGCCCGGCTCGGCGCAGTGCATGCAGTTGTCCTTGCGGATCAGCCACTCGAGGTCGCCCTCCTCGTTCTCGTACTCGGAAAAGCGCATGACCTCGAACGACGACGGCGTCAGGTCCTGCGGGGCGTTGTAGGTGCCGTCGCATTCGCCGACCTCGTCGCGCAGGTCGTTCCACTCCATGCACGCCACCTGGCAGGCCTTGCAGCCGATGCACACCGACACGTCGATCAGCTTGGTCACCTTCTCCACGCCGCCGGAGCGGATCTGCGGCGAAGGCTCGGTAGTCGCCGAACGCGCGATGATGTTCTGCAGGTTGATCTGGTCACCTCGCATCAGGCGTCTCCTATAGCTTCTCGACGTTCACCAGGAACGACTTGAATTCCGGGGTCTGGGTGTTGCCGTCGCCCACGAAGGGGGTCAGCGTGTTGGTCAGGTGCGCCTTCCTGGCCACGCCGGTGAAGCCCCAGTGAATCGGGATACCGACCTGATGCACGGTGCGCCCGTCCACCTGGAGCGGACGCAGGCGCTTGGTCACCACCGCCACCGCATCGATATGCCCACGCTTGGAGCGCACCCGCACCTTCTCGCCTGCCGCGATGCCCAGCTCCCCGGCCAGCACCTCGCCGATCTCGACGAACTTCTCCGGCTGGACGATGGCGTTGAGCAACACGTGGGTCGTCCAGTAGTGGAAGTGTTCGGTGAGTCGGTAGGTGGTCGCCGCGTAGGGAAATTCCTCAAAGGTGCCGAAGGTGTCGCGATCCTCGGGGAAAATCCGCGCCACCGGATTGTGGTACGCCAGCGGATTGTTCGGGTGCAGCGGGTTATTGGGGATCGGCGACTCCAGCGGCTCGTAGTGCTCGGGGAACGGCCCCTCGCCCAGCCATTCGCTGGCGAAGAAATGCCCGGTGCCGCTCTCGGTGAGGATGAACGGCTTGACGTCGTCCTCCGGTGGCGCGGCGATCGGATAATCCGGTACATCGGCGCCGACCCAGCGTTCGCCGTTCCACCACACCAGCGCGCGATTCGGGTCCCACGGCGTGCCGTCCGGGCGTGCCGAGGCGCGGTTGTAGAGAATCCGCCGATTCAATGGCCAAGCCCAGGCCCAGCCGAGCGTTACCCCGATGTCGTAGGGGTCGGAATTGTTCCGTCGATCCATCATGTTGCCCTGCTCGGTCCAGGAGCCGGAGTAGATCCAGCAGCCGCAGGACGTCGAGCCATCGGCGCGCAGCTCGCCGAAGTCGTTGAGCAGTTCGCCCTTGCGCCGGATGATCCGGCCCTGGTCCTCGATGTCCGCCAGAGCGCGGCCGTTGTACTCCTGCGCCAGTTCCGCCGCGGCGGGATGGGCCGGGTCGCTGTAGTTCCAGGTAAGGTTGAGGATCGGCTCGGGGAAGGCGCCGCCCTCCTCTCGATAGAGCTTCTGCAGGCGATGGAACACGCCGGCGAGGATCGCCGTATCGGTTTTCGCCTCGCCGGGCGGCGGCGCGGCCTGGTGGTGCCACTGCAGCCAGCGCGAGCTGTTGGTGATCGAGCCGTCGTCCTCGGCGAAGGTGGTGGTCGGCAGGCGGAACACCGCGGTCTGGATCTGGCTCGGGTCGACGTCGTTGAACTCGCCATGGTTCTTCCAGAACTCGCCGGTCTCGGTGGCCAATGGATCCATGATCACCAGCCATTTGAGCTTTGACAGACCATCCAGCACCTTCGCCTTGTTCGGGAAGGCCGCGAGGATGTTGAAGCCCTGGCAGAAGGCGCCGGTCATCTTGCCCTTGGTCATGTCGTTGACCGCATAGAGCACGTCGTACAGCGGCTCCGACAGCTTGGGCAGCCAGTCGTAGCACCAGTTGTTCTCGGCCCTGGCGGCATCGCCGTAGAAGGCCTTCATCATGCTGACGAAGAAGCGCTCGTAGTGCTTCCAGTACGACACCTGGTTGGGCAACAGCGGCTGGCGGATCTTCTGCTTGATGTAGTCGTCGTAGTTCTGCGCGCCGGCTGCAGGCAACGTCATGTAGCCGGTCAGCAGGTTGGACAGCAGGCCGATGTCGGTCAGCCCCTGGATGTTGGAGTGCCCGCGCAGCGCATTGACCCCGCCGCCCGGCATGCCCATGTTGCCGAGCAGCAGCTGAACCATGGCGCCGGTGCGGATCATCTGCGCGCCGATGGAATGCTGCGTCCAGCCCAGGGCATAGAGGATGGTCATGGTCTTGTCGGGCGCCGCGCTCTGCGCCAGCAGCTCCCAAAGCTGCAGTACTTTGGCCTGCGGCATGCCGCAGACGCGCTCGACCATCTCCACCGTGTAGCGGCTGTAATGCTTGCGCATCATCTGGAACACGCAGCGTGGATGCTGCAGCGTCTCGTCGCGACGGACGAAGCCCTGCTCGTCCAGGTCGAAGTTCCAGGTGGCCTTGTCGTACTGGTGACGCTCCTCGTCGTAGCCGGTGAACAGCCCGTCGTTGAACTCGAAGCCTTCACGCACCAAGTGCGCCGCGTCGGTGTAGTGCAGCACGTATTCGTGGGCGTAGCGGTCGTTCTCGATCAGGAAGCTGATCAGCCCACCGAGGAAGACGATATCGGTCCCGGTACGGATCCAGGCGTGATAGTCCGCCACCGCGGTGGTGCGGTTGTAGCGCGGATCGATGGAGATCAGGATCGCATCGCTGCGTTCCTTGGCCTGCATGACCCAGCGGAAGCCCACCGGATGCGCTTCGGCCGAATTTCCGCCCATGGACAGGATGATGTTTGCATTGCGAATGTCGACCCAGCTGTTCGTCATGGCACCGCGACCAAATGAAGGGGCAAGACCTGCCACCGTCGGTCCGTGTCAGACGCGCGCCTGGTTGTCGAGTTTGAGGATGCCCAGCGCGCGGGTGATCTTCTGCGTGAGATAGGCCGTTTCGTTGGTGCACGCCGAAGCCGCCACCATCGACGTGGTCATCCAGCGGTTAACCAGCTGGCCCTCGTCATCATGGGTCTCGAAGTTGCGGTCACGATCATCCTTCATCAGGCGTGCGATGCGATCGAGGGCTTCGTCCCAGCTGATGCGCTTCCACTCATCGGTGCCCGGTTCGCGCACCTGCGGATAGCGCACCCGCGAATCGCTCTTGATGAAGTCGAGCACGCCGGCACCGCGTGGGCAGAGCGAACCGCGGCTGACCGGGTGATCCGGGTCACCCTCGACATGGAAGATGTGGTCATGGCTGTTGATCGCGCCGTCGCCACGCGCATAGAGCAACATGCCGCAGCCCACCGAACAGTAGGTACAGATATTGCGGGTGACCTTGGCGCCGGTGAGCTTGAAATGCCGCACCGAGGCCAGCGCCTCCTCCGGGGCGAACCCCATCATCGCCATGCTGGAAGCACCCAATCCGGCCGCGCCGAACTTTAGGAACTGCCGCCGGGATACTCGTACCGTCATCGGTATCTCCTGTCATCAATGCTCGGCCAACTAGAAGGTCGACTTTGCTCGAGCGAGCGGGTTCCGATGGCATGACGGGCGGCTCTACCGCCGGGGATTTCGGCCTGGCATCAAGCTGTTTCACGGCGGTGAAAGGCGGCGACGCTGACCGTGAAATGGTCGCCCCGCGGCCATTCGCGATCAGGACCCAGAGCGCTGGTCTAGCAACTGGATGCCAATATCCTCGCCCTGATGTGGGATCGAGCTTTGTCGCGATGGCGTGCCGCGGAAAGCCCGCCCATAAGCTCCCTCAGCCTTCTTTGCGCAACGTCTCGAGCAACGTGCTCGTGAGCCGCTGGCGGGTGCTGCCGTACTCGGCCCACGGATCGGCGCCTCGCTCGCTCAGGTACGCCCTGGCATTGCCCAGCCGCCACTGATCCGCTCCTTCCAGCTGACGCATCTCATCCAGGCTCACCGGCAGCGAAACGCCGAGCCCCGGCCGTGCGCGCACAGAGAACGCCGCCACCGTGCTGGCGCCACGCTGGTTGCGCAGGTAATCGACGAAGATGCGTCCGACCCGATTCTGTGCGCCCATCTTGCAGGCGATGCGCTCCGGGTGCTGACGGCCGAGCCTTTGAGTGACGCCCTGGGCGAAGCTGCGCACGCAATCCCAGTCGTGCCGTCGCTCGATAGGCACGACCACATGCATGCCGCGGCCGCCGCTGGTCTTCAGAAATGCTCGCAGCCCGAGCTCGTCGAGCAGCGCCAACGTCAGTTCGGTGGTGTCGATCATCCGCGACCAGGGCAACGCAGGGTCGGGATCGAGATCGAAGATCACCCGGTCCGGCCGTTCGATACGGTCGCTGCGGGCATTCCAGGTGTGGAACTCCACGCTGCCCATCTGTACCGCTTCGAGCACCGCCGTGATGTTGTCGGCCTGGATCAGCCGCGCATGCTCCGGGTCCAGATCCTTCGGCAGCGCGCGCATATGCGGCATCTTCAGCCGGCCGCAATGGCGCTGGAAGAAGCTCTCACCGCCGATGCCCTCCGGGGCGCGAACAATGGACAGCGGCCGCCCGGCAAGCTGTGGCACCAGCCAGTCGGCGACCGACAGGTAATATTCGGCGAGGGCGAACTTGGTGGTGCCGGTCGCCGCGTCGATCACCCGCTGCGGGTTGCTGATGCCGATGCCGCCAACCAATGGCCGTTCGGTGCTTTTGCGCTTTGCTGGCATGGCGCCCTCGGTCAGCTGGCCTTCTTGCTGGATTTGCTATCGGTGGCCGGCGCCTTGCGCGCTCGCGTAGACGACGATGCAGTCGATTTGGCTGCTTAGGCCTTGCTCGTGGTTTTCGGTTTGGCCGGCGCCTTTTTCGGCGCATCGTCCGCCTCGTCGTCTTCGCTGGCAGCGCGGGCCTTGCCAGGCTTGGCGGCAAGGCTCCGCTTGAGCAGCTCGGTAAGGTCGATGACATCGGCCGAACGCCGATCCACCGCCTCCTCCGGTCCGCCGACGGCTTCCAGCTTGCCTTCGCGGGCCTTTTTCTCCACCAGCTCCATGATCTGATCCTGGAAGGTGTCCTTGTACTGTTCCGGCTTCCACTTCTCGGTCATGTCCTCGACCAGCCGTTTGGCCATGTCCAGCTCACGCTCGGCCAGGTCCGGATCGAGAGCTTCATCCTTCAGTTCCAGGTACTCGACGCCGCGCACCTCGTCGGCCCAGCGCAGCGTGTTCATCACCAAGGCCTTGCCCAGCGGCATCACCACCGCCAGGTGCTGCTTGTTACGTAGCACGACGTTGGCGATGCCGACCTTGCCGGTCTGGATCAGCGTCTCGCGCAGCAAGGCGTAGACCTTTTCGCCGCGGCGGTCCGGCGTCAGGTAATACGGTGTGTCGATATACAGAAAGGAGATGTCCTTGGCGTCGACGAAGGCAACGATGTCGACGGTCTGGGTTGCCTTGGGGTGCGCCGACTTGATCTCGTCATCGCTGATCACGACGTAGCTGCCCTTCTCGTATTCCACGCCCTTGACGATGTTTTCGCTGTCGATGTCCTCGCCGGTGGTCTTGTTGATGCGCTTGTAGCCGACCCGGTCCATGCTGCGTTTGTCCAGCCAGTCGAAGTCGATGCCCTGGCGGGTGGTGGCCGGCACCAGCGCCACCGGGATGTGTACCAGTCCGAAACTGACTGCGCCTTTCCAGATCGTGCGTGGCATGGTCGTTCTCCAAGCGTTGATGTGGCCGAGCCATTCGTTGGCCCGGCAATGGGTCAGCCGTTGACCACGGTGCCGCCGTTGACGTGGATCACCTGGCCGCTCACGTAGGCTGCATCGCTGCTGGCCAGGTAGACATACGCCGGCGCCACTTCATCGGGCTGGCCGGGGCGCTTCATCGGCGTGTTGGAGCCGAATTCGGCGACCTCGTCGGCATCGAAGGTCGACGAAATCAGCGGCGTCCAGATCGGCCCCGGCGCGACGCCGTTGACGCGAATGCCACGCTCGGCGAGGTTCATCGATAGCGAACGGGTGAAGGCCGTGATCGCGCCCTTGGTGGCCGAATAGTCCAGCAGCTGCGGGCTGCCCTTGTAGGCGGTCACCGATGTGGTGTTGATGATCGAAGCACCCTTGCCGAGATGCGGTAGCACCGCCTTGGTCATCTGGAACATGCCGAAGATGTTGGTGCGGAAGGTCTTCTCCCACTGTTCTTCGCTGATGTCCTCGAGCTTTTCCTGCGGGTGCTGTTCGGCGGCATTGTTGACCAGGATGTCGAGCTTGCCGAATGCGGCGAGGGTTTCGTCGATGACCTTGCGGCAAACGTCGCGGTCGGCGACGTCGCCGGCGAAAGTCAGGCAGCGGCGGCCGTACTGTTCGACGACGGTGCGGGTTTCTTCAGCGTCCTGATGCTGATCGAGATAGAGGATCGCCACGTCGGCCCCTTCACGAGCGAACAGCACGGCCACCGAACGACCGATGCCGCTGTCACCGCCGGTGATGATGGCGGTCTTGCCTTCGAGCTTGCCCGCCGCCTTGTAGTCTTCGCCACGGTATTCCGGGCGGGGGTTCATCAGCCCCTCTTTACCGGGCTCGGGCTGCTCCTGGGGCGGTAGGGTCTGGTTGTCTTCGGCCATGGAAAATCCTCCGTCTAGGTTGTGAGCCTGTCTTCGGAGGACTGGAACGGCGCGAGAAAAGTTTCTGCGGGGCGATGAGAGGGCCCTGTACAGGGCCCTTGAAGGCTCAGCCCAAGGTCAGCACGACACGACCGCGGGGGATGCCACTTTCAACATACCGATGGGCTTCGACGGCCTGCTCGAACGGAAACAGCCGATCGACCTGCGGGCGTAGCAGGCGGTCGGCGGTAAGCTGATTGATATGCTGCAGCGCGCGCTCGACCGCCTCGCGGTTCTGCTCGATGCCCAGCTCCGGTTGCCCGGTGAAGTCGCACAGGCAGTGCAGGAAGAACTTGAAGTTCTTCTTGAACGCCGCGCAGACCGGCAGCGCGGTCTCGTTGCCACCGTTCATGCCGTAGAGAATCAGCTTGCCCAACGGCGCCATGACATCGCCCAGCAGCTTCATCTGCGAGCCGCCGCAGGCATCCAGCACCACCTCGACGCCACGGCCTTCAGTCAGCTTCTGCAGGCGGCCGACCAGATCTTCCTCTTCGGTGACGATGACGGTTTCCGCGCCCAGCTCGCGCAGGTAGTCGCGGTCTTCGCTGGTATCACAGGTGGCGATCACCCGCCCGCCCAGCGCCTTGGCCAGCTGTACCGCCGCCGGGCCGGTGCAATGTGCGGCCTGGTTGATCAGCACGTACTGGCCGGGTTCCAGCTGGGCCAGTTCCACCAGCGCGAAATAGCTGACCAGCATCGGCGTGTAATGAATGGCTGCCTCGCTGGCGTCGAGCATGTCCGGGTAGTGCACCAGCGCCTGTTGCGGCAACAGGGCGTGCTCGGCATAAAGCGGATATTGATTGAGATCGTGGGCCGGGAAGCCGGCAACCTGATCGCCGACGCTGAAACCCTGGACGCCCTCACCCACCGCCAGCACCTCGCCTGCCACTTCGCTGCCGAGCCCGGCAGGCAGACGCGCGTGTCGTGGCGCAAGATCCTGGCGCCAGAGCACGTCATTCCAGCTGACGCCGATGGCACGAACGCCGATCAGCACCTCGCCGGGGCCGGCAACCGGCACCGCGCGCTCCTCGTGGCGCAACACGTCGGCCGGACCGAACTGATGAAAACGGATGATGCGGGACATTTCGACCCCTCACTTACTACTGTGCAAACGGACTTTATCGTCAGTATCGTCACAACTCCAGCGAACGGCGTGGATTCCCATTGATAGTCCCCATGCGCCGTAATGATGGAACTGCGTATGTATCCCTGCCAGGCATTGCAGCTTTGTGCATTTCGAAAGCGGGATCGGGCATGCCGCTGGCTACCGAAGCTGTCTAGAATGCATACCACCCTCCAGAGCCGGATGCCTCCTGGCCCGGCTGCAGGCTCGACGTGAACCAGGTATGAATCGCAACGACCTTCGCCGTGTTGACCTCAATCTGCTGATCGTTTTCGAAACGCTGATGCACGAGCGCAGCGTGACCCGCGCTGCAGAAAAGCTGTTTCTAGGCCAGCCGGCGATCAGCGCGGCGCTGGCACGCCTGCGCACCCTGTTCGACGACCCGCTGTTCGTGCGTACCGGCCGCAGCATGGAGCCTACGGCTCGCGCATTGGAGATCGCGAAGCTGCTATCGCCGGCACTGGATTCGATCTCTACTGCCGTCAGTAGTGCCTCGACCTTCGACCCGGCGACCAGCAGCCAGGTGTTTCGCATCGGCCTGACCGATGAAGTCGAGTTCGCCCTGCTGCCACCGCTGCTGCGCCGCCTGCGCGCCGAAGCGCCGGACGTGGTGCTGGTGGTGCGCCGCGCCAACTACCTGTTGATGCCCGGCCTGCTGGCGTCCGGGGAGATATCCGTGGGCGTCTGCTACACAGAGGAGCTGCCGGCGAACTCCAAGCGCAAGGTACTGCGTCGACCCAAGCCGATGCTGCTGCGCGCCGACAGCATTCCCGGCCGGCTGAGCATGGAGGACTACTGCAGCCGTCCGCATGCGATGGTCTCCTTTGCCGGCGATCTTAACGGCTATATCGACGAGGAACTGGCGCTGCACGGCTGCAAGCGCAAGGTGGTCCTGGCGGTGCCGCAGTTCAACGGCCTGGCTAGCTTGCTCGCCGGAACCGACATCATCGCCACCGTTCCGGATTACGCCGCCGCCGCGCTGGCCGCCAACGGCGGCGTGCGCGCCGAACCGCTGCCGTTCCAGACCAGCCAGGACTTCGAGCTGTCCATGGCTTGGCGCGGCGCCCAGGACAACGACCCCGCCGAACGCTGGCTGCGCTCGCGTATCCAGATGTTCGTTGGCGATCCGGACAGCCCATAAAACCGCTTCACGTTTCACTTCTGTGTTTCGGTGTCCTGAACCGCTGGCGAGGCACTAGCCAGTGTTCCGCCGGAGCGGCGTCTGCCGCACAGCGCACCTCGCCCGGCGCTGATTCCGAATCGTTAACCATCACCGCCAATGATATTCACCTTCGCCTTGTTCGATTTCTGCTGAACGACTTGACCACGCAGACTCCTGCCATCAACAAATCCGACTTGCGGAGTCAAGCATGGAACGTTCGTTCAACGCCTTGCGTTTTCCCCTTATCGCCCTGACGGTGCTGATCACCGCCGCTTGTGGCAAGGCACCGGAGGCCACCCAGTCGGGCATGCCGCCGCCCGCCGTCAGCGTCGCGGAAGTCATCGAACAGCAGGTGACCGAGTGGGACGAACTCACTGGCCGCCTGGAAGCGCCAGAATCGGTGGAGATCCGCCCGCGCGTGTCCGGCTTCATCGACAAGGCGGCCTTCGAGGAAGGTGCGCTGGTGAAGAAAGGCGACCTCTTGTTCCAGATCGATCCGCGGCCGTTCCAGGCCGAGGTCAAGCGCCTGCAGGCCCAGCTGCAACAGGCCCGTGCCATCCAGCAGCGCACTGTTGCCGAGGCCGAACGCGGCGAGCGCCTGCGGCAGAAGAATGCGATTTCCGCCGAGCTGGCCGATGCCCGCGTCAGTGCCGCCAGCGAAGCCCGTTCGGCGACGGCGGCGATTCAGGCACAACTGGATCGCGCGCAACTGGATCTGTCCTTCACCCGCGTGACGGCGCCCATCGACGGACGCGTCGGCCGCGCGCTGATCACCTCCGGCAATCTGGTCAACGCCAGCGAGGCGCTGCTGACCACGCTGGTCTCCACCGACAAGGTCTATGCCTATTTCGAAGCGGACGAGCGCACCTACCTCAAATACCGTGAGCTGGCGCGCAACGGTGACCGTGGCGAGACGACGCCGGTCTACCTCGGCCTTTCCAGCGAGGACGGTCACCCGCACCTGGGCCACATGGACTTCGTCGACAATCAGGTCGACCCGCGCACCGGTACCATTCGCGGTCGCGCGGTGTTCGACAACCGTGACGGCAGCTTCACCCCCGGCCTGTATGCGCGGCTGAAGCTGGTCGGCAGCGCCACCTACGACGCCGTGCTGATCAAGGACGTCGCCGTTGGTACCGACCTCGGCAAGAAATTCGTCCTGGTGCTGGCCGAAGACGGCACCGTCGCCTACCGGCCGGTCGAGCTCGGCCCCAAGCTCGAAGGGCTGCGCATCGTCCGCAGCGGTCTGGCGAAGGGCGAGAGCATCGTGGTCAATGGCCTGCAGCGCGTGCGCCCGGGCAGCCCGGTGCAGCCGGAGTCGGTGCCCATGGCCGACGCCGAAACGCTGGCCACGCTCCGCCAGCAGAACCGTGCGATCAGCGAGGCGATGAAGCCACAGGTGGTCGAGCGCACCCTGGCTCAGCGCCCAAGCAGCTAAATACCGACACAACTCACCTGAACTCCGGCGCGCATGCCGCGCCAATCCGATCGATCCGCCAGGGCGCCGCCAGATGCGCGCCCTACCCCGGAGTGCGCCATGAATTTCTCGCAATTCTTCATCAGGCGGCCGATTTTCGCCGCCGTGCTGTCGCTGGTGATCCTCATCGGCGGGGCCATCTCGCTGTTCCAGCTGCCGATCAGCGAATACCCCGAAGTCGTCCCGCCCACCGTGGTGGTACGCGCCAACTTCCCCGGCGCCAACCCCAAGGTGATTGGCGAAACCGTCGCCTCGCCGCTGGAGCAGGCCATCACCGGCGTCGAGGGCATGCTCTACATGTCGTCCCAGGCGACCGCCGACGGCAAGCTGACGCTGACTATCACCTTCGGCCTGGGCACTGACCTGGACAACGCCCAGGTGCAGGTGCAGAACCGCGTCACGCGCACCATGCCGACCTTGCCCACCGAGGTGCAGCGCCTCGGCGTGACCGTGGACAAGGCCTCGCCCGACCTGACCATGGTGGTGCACCTGACCTCGCCGGATCAGCGCTACGACATGCTCTACCTGTCCAACTACGCCGCGCTCAACGTCAAGGACGAACTGGCGCGGCTGGATGGCATCGGTGACGTGCAGCTGTTCGGCATGGGCGATTACTCCCTGCGCGTCTGGCTCGACCCGGAGAAGGTCGCCTCGCGCAACCTCACCGCATCGGACGTGGTCAACGCGATCCGCGAGCAGAACCGCCAGGTCGCCGCGGGCTCCTTGGGTGCGCCGCCGGCACCGGGTGCGACGGACTTCCAGCTGTCGATCAACACCCAGGGCCGCCTGGTCACCGAGGAAGAATTCGAGAACATCATCATCCGCGCTGGTGAAGATGGCTCGATCACCCGCCTGCGGGACATCGCCCGCGTCGAACTGGGCTCCAGCCAGTACGCGCTGCGTTCGCTGCTGAACAACCAGCCCGCCGTCGCCATTCCGGTATTCCAGCGCCCGGGGTCGAACGCCATCGAGATCTCCGACTCGGTGCGCGCACGCATGGCGGAACTGAAACGCGACTTCCCGGAAGGCGTGGACTACGAGATCGTCTACGACCCGACCATCTTCGTGCGCGGCTCCATCGAGGCGGTGGTACATACGCTGCTCGAAGCCATCGTGCTGGTAGTGCTGGTGGTGATTCTGTTCCTGCAGACCTGGCGCGCCTCGATCATTCCACTGGCCGCCGTGCCGGTGTCGCTGATCGGCACCTTCGCGGTCATGCACCTGCTCGGTTTCTCGCTCAACGCGCTGTCGCTGTTCGGCCTGGTGCTGGCCATCGGCATCGTGGTGGACGACGCCATCGTCGTGGTGGAAAACGTCGAGCGCAACATCGGCCTCGGCAAGTCGCCGGAGGAAGCGACCCGTCAGGCCATGAAGGAAGTGACCGGGCCGATCATCGCAACGGCGCTGGTGCTCTGCGCGGTGTTTATCCCGACTGCATTCATTTCCGGCCTCACCGGGCAGTTCTACCAGCAGTTCGCGCTGACCATCGCCATCTCCACCGTGATCTCGGCGTTCAACTCGCTGACTCTGTCGCCGGCACTGGCCGCTGCGCTCCTCAGGTCGCACGACGCGCCCAAAGACGGCTTCTCGCGGCTGCTCGATCGGATTTTTGGCGGCTGGCTGTTCGCACCGTTCAACCGCATGTTCGACCGCGCCAGCCACGGCTACGTCGGTCTGGTGCGGCGCATCCTGCGCGGCAGCGGCATTGCACTGGTGGTCTATGTCGGACTGGTCGGCCTCGGCTACATGGGCTTCGCCAGCACGCCGACCGGTTTCGTGCCGCCGCAGGACAAGCAGTATCTGGTCGCCTTCGCCCAGCTGCCGGACGCCGCCACGCTGGACCGCACCGAGGACGTGATCAAGCGCATGTCGGAAATTGCCGGCAAGCACCCGGGCGTGGAAAACACCGTGGCCTTCCCGGGCCTGTCGATCAACGGCTTCACCAACAGCCCGAACAGCGGCATCGTCTTCACTCCGCTCAAACCCTTCGATGAGCGCAAGGACCCATCGCTCTCGGCCAACGCCATCGCGGCGGACCTGAACGGCCAGTTCGCGCAGATCCAGGATGCCTTTATCGCCATCTTCCCGCCGCCACCGGTACAGGGGTTGGGCACCATCGGCGGTTTCCGTGTGCAGGTGCAGGACCGCGGCAACCTCGGCTACGAGGAGCTGTACAGCCAGGTGCAGAACGTCATTGCCAAGAGCGCGGACTATCCGGAGCTGGCCGGCCTGTTCACCAGCTATCAGGTGAACGTGCCGCAGGTGGATGCCGACATCGACCGGGAAAAAGCCAAGACCCACGGTGTGCCGATCGACGAGATCTTCGACACCATGCAGGTCTACCTCGGCTCGCTGTACGCCAACGACTTCAACCGCTTCGGCCGTACCTATCAGGTCAACGTCCAGGCGGACCAGAAGTTCCGCCTGGCACCGGAGCAGATCGGTCAGCTGAAGGTGCGCAACAACCGCGGCGAGATGGTCCCGCTGTCGACCTTCGTCAACGTCACCGACAGCGCCGGCCCGGATCGGGTCATGCACTACAACGGCTTCCTCACCGCCGAGATCAACGGCGCGGCCGCGCCGGGCTACAGCTCCGGTCAGGCCGAGGCGGCCATGGAGCGCCTGCTCAAGGCTGAACTGCCGAACGGCATGAGCTACGAATGGACCGAGCTGACCTATCAGCAGATCCTCGCTGGCAATACCGCAATCTTCGTTTTCCCGCTCTGCGTGCTGCTGGCCTTCCTGGTGCTCGCTGCGCAATACGAGAGCTGGAGCCTGCCGCTGGCGGTGATTCTGATCGTACCGATGACACTGCTCTCGGCCATCACCGGGGTGATCCTCGCCGGTAGCGACAACAACGTGTTCACCCAGATCGGCCTGATCGTGCTGGTGGGCCTGGCGTGCAAGAACGCCATCCTCATCGTCGAGTTCGCCAAGGACAAGCAGGAGGAAGGCATGGACCGGCTGGCGGCCATCCTCGAAGCCTGCCGCCTGCGTCTGCGGCCGATCCTGATGACCAGCTTCGCCTTCATCATGGGCGTGGTGCCGCTGGTGCTTTCCAGCGGGGCCGGTGCCGAGATGCGTCATGCCATGGGTGTCGCGGTGTTCAGCGGCATGCTCGGGGTGACCTTCTTCGGGCTCCTGCTGACCCCGGTGTTCTATCTGGTGATTCGCGCCTTCGTCGAGAAACGCGAAGCCCGCAAGGCGGTTTACAAGGAGGTTCAGGCATGAAGTTCTTCGCCCTTTCACTGCTCTCTCTGGCACTGAGCGCCTGCGCGGTCGGCCCGGATTACCGGGCACCGCAACCTGAACCGGCGCGCATCAGCCAAGCAGCGAGTGGCGATTACGACCGCTCGCGCTTCGAGGCAGCCTGGTGGCAACAGTTCGAAGACCCGACGCTGGATGCCCTGGTCGGCGAAGCGCTGGCCGAGAACCGCGAACTGCGCATCGCCTATGCCCGCCTGCGTGCCGCCCGGGCGATCCGCGATGACGTCAGCAATGATCGTCTGCCCACCGTCACTGCCGGTGCCAGCGCCGATATCGGCAAGGCCCAGCAACCGGGCGTGACCGAGCAGCGCGTGAATGCAGAACGCTATGATCTGGGGCTGGACATGGCCTGGGAGCTGGACCTGTTCGGCCGCATCCAGCGCCGTCTGGAATCCAGCGAGGCGCAGGCCGATGCCGTCGAAGCCGAGCTCTATCAGCTGCAGGTCAGCCTGATTGCCGAGCTGGTGGATGCCTACGGCCAGTTGCGCGGTGCCCAGTTGCGCGAGCGCATCGCCCGCGACAACCTGGCCAACCAGCGCAATTCCCATGAACTGACCGAACAGCTGCGCGAAGCGGGCGTCGGCAGCGAGCTCGACGTGCTGCGCGCCGACGCGAGGCTGGCGGCGACCGAAGCCAGCCTGCCGCAGCTCAGGGCGCAACAGGCACGTGCGCGCAATCGCATCGCTACCCTGCTCGGCCAGCGCGCCGATCAGCTTGCCGTCGACCTCGCCCCGCGCGACCTGCCGGCAATTGCCAAGGCGCTACCGATTGGCGATCCCGGCGAGCTGCTGCGCCGGCGCCCGGACATTCGTGCAGCCGAGCGTCAGCTGGCCGCGGCCACTGCCGATGTCGGCGTCGCCACTGCTGATCTGTTTCCGAGGGTCAGCCTTTCCGGCTTCCTCGGCTTCATCGCCGGGCGCGGTTCGCAGATCGGTTCCAGCGCCGCTCAGGCCTGGGGGGTGGCACCGAGTATCAGCTGGGCGGCGTTCGATCTAGGCAGCGTGCGGGCGCGCCTGCGTGGTGCCGAAGCCGATGCCGACGCGGCGCTGGCCAGCTATGAGCACCAGGTCCTGCTGGCACTGGAAGAGTCGGAGAACGCCTTCAGTGATTACGCCAATGCCCAGCAGCGCCTGCTTTCTCTGCTGCGCCAGTCCACCGCCAGCCGTGCCGCTGCCCGGCAAGCGGAAATACGCTATCGCGAAGGCACAGCCGATTTTCTGGTGTTGCTGGATGCCGAACGCGAACGCCTGACGGCCGAGGATGCTCAGGCGCAGGCCGAAGTGGAGCTCTATCGCGGGGTGGTCGCGCTGTACAAGGCGCTTGGCGGCGGCTGGGAAGTGACCGATAAGTCACTGCGGACCAGCAACGCGGCGATGGCGCCAGCGGAGGGACACCAGGCAAAACTGTGACACGCTGCCACTCCCGTCGGGTTGGTTCGGGAAAGCGCTTTCAGTCGTCATCTATCTTTGGCATAAGGGGCGGCTGAAAGCCTAGACGTGTCCTAGCGGTCGGTCCGCATGGATGCACTGCCAACCAACCAGAATAAAGAGTCTTTCATGAAGCCGATCATTACTCTTGCCGGGGTCTTGCTGGCGCTCGCCAGCGCCTGTGCCCAGGCGGAGCCCATCGTCATCAAGTTCTCCCACGTAGTGGCCGACGACACCCCCAAAGGCAAGGGTGCATTGATGTTCAAGCGCCTCGCCGAAGAGCGCTTGGCCGGTCAGGTACGCGTCGAGGTCTATCCCAACTCGACGTTGTTTGGCGATGCCACCGAGCTCGAAGCGCTGCGCAACGACGAGGTTCAGTTGCTCGCGCCGTCACTGGCCAAGTTCGAGCAGTACACCAAGCAGCTGCAGGTATTCGACCTGCCCTTCCTGTTCGACGACATCGAGGCAGTCAATCGCTTTCAGAAGCGCGCCAAGGGCAAACAACTGCTGCGCTCCATGGAAGACAAGAACATTACCGGTCTGGCCTATTGGCACAACGGCATGAAGCAGCTGTCGGCAACGCGCATGCTGCGCCAGCCGAGCGATGCTTCGGGCCTGAGTTTCCGAATCCAGCCGTCCGCCGTTCTGGAAGCGCAGTTCGGCACTGTTGGCGCATCTACCCAGAAGATTCCCTTCGCCGATGTCTACGACGCCCTACGCGCCGGTACCGTACAAGGCGCTGAAAATCCCTGGTCGAACATCTACAGCAAGAAAATGCACACCGTGCAGCCCTATATCATCGAGACCGATCACGGCGTGCTCGACTATATGGTGGTGAGCAACACGCGCTTCTGGATGGGCATGCCGCACAAGATCCGCTTCGAACTCGAAGCGATCCTCGATGAGGTCAGCTTCATGGTGAACCGTGAGGCCGACGAGCTGAACCGGGCCGACCGCGAGCGGATTCGCCAGGCCGGCACATCGGAAATCGTCGCCCTGTCCCCGGAAGAGCGTGAGCGCTGGCGTGAAGCGATGCGTCCGGTGTGGCAGCAGTTCGAGCCGGTGATCGGCGCGGACATCATCAAGGCTGCCGAAACGGTCAACCGCAAGCAGCGCAACTGACCAGACCTGCAATGCAAAAAGCCCTGCCTGTTGGCGGGGCTTTTTTATGCCCGTGCACTCAGCGTTCGGTGGTCGAAAGTACCGGCGCCAGCTCCAGTTGTTGAGCATCCCAGCCACCACCCAGCGCCGCGATCAGCAGCACACTGGCGGTCAGCCGGTCGCCAAGCAACGTCAGGTTGGTGCGCTGGTTGTTCAGCGCTGTGGTCTGCACCGTTGCCACGCTGAGGAAGTCCACCGTACCGGCGCGATACTGGTTCTCGATCAGCCGCAGGGATTCCTGTGCAGCCTCCAGCGCCTCACGCTGAACCACTGCCTCCTCTTCCAGCACGCGCAGCTGCACCAGGTAGTCCTCCACCTCGCGGAAGCTGTTCAGCACCGTCTGCCGGTAACTGGCCACGGTCTGATCGTAACTGGCCTCGGCCCGCTCCAGTTCGGCACGCCGTCCACCGAAATCGAGCAGCGTCAGTGCCAGTTGCGGCCCCAGTGACCAGAACCGATTGGGTACGCTGAACAGGTCGCTGAAGCTACTGTTGCGATAGCCGCCGCTGGCCGACAGTGTCAGCTCGGGATACCAGGCGGCCTCCGCCACGCCGATGTTGGCATTGGCCGCCATCACCTGACGCTCGGCCGAGGCGATATCCGGACGACGCTCGAGCAACTGCGACGGCACGGCGAGCGGTATCGCCGGCAACGGCGGGATATCCTCGCGCACGGCGATGCCCAGTTCCGACGGCGCCACGCCCACCAGCACCGCGATTGCATGCTCCATCTGCGCCCGTTGCCACTTGAGGTCGATGGCCTGCGCCTGGGTGCTCTTGAGCTGCGTCTGCGCTTGGCTGACATCGGACCGGGGCACGATGCCGGCGCGATACTGGTTCTCGGTCAGGCGCAGCGAGCGCGCATAGGCCTCTACCGTCTGGTCGAGCAGCCGCTGGTGTTCGTCGATCACCCGCAGTTGCAGATAGGTCTGCACCAGTTCCGCCTGCAGACTGAGCCGAGCAGCAGCGAGGTCAGCGGCGCTGGCCTGCATATTGGCGCGATTGGCTTCCAGGTTGCGGCGCAAGCGGCCCCAGATATCGGCCTCCCAGGATGCGCTCAGGCCCGCTTCGTAGCTTTCACCCACCCCACCATTGAAAGTACTACCGGTGCTGCTGGTGCTACCGCTGCCTTGGGCCGAACGACTGACGCCAGCGCTGCCGGACAGGATCGGAAACAGCTGCGAGCGCGCGCCGCGAACCAGCGCCCGTGCCTGGCGGAACTGCGCCTCGGCCGCGGCAATGTTCTGGTTGGAGACATTCAGCCGGCTCACCAATGCATCCAGCTCGGCATCGCCGTACAGCCGCCACCACTCGCCACGCTGCAGCGCATCGGCTGGCGTGGCGGGTTTCCAGCCTTCGGCCTGCTTGAATTCGCTGGCCACCGGCAGGTCCGGCCGTTGGTAGTCGGGCCCCAGCGTGCAGGCTCCCAATGACAGGGCGAGCACGGCAACCGCGAGGGGGCGTAGGGCATGCTTCAGCGATGAGGGGTTCAGCGACGGCGAATTCATAGCGAGTTTTCCAGGGCGGCATCGGTGCGGACACCGCGCCAGCTGTTGAAACGATGACGCAGACGATCCAGGTACAGATAGACCACCGGCGTGGTGTAGAGCGTGAGGATCTGGCTCAGCAGCAGCCCGCCAATGATGGTCAGACCCAGCGGCTGGCGCATTTCGGCCCCTTCCGCACCGCCGAGCAGCAGCGGCAACGCACCGAGGATCGCCGCCATGGTGGTCATCAGGATCGGCCGGAAACGCAGCAGGCAAGCACGATGGATCGAGTCGGCGGGCGACAGCTTGTCCTGACGCTCGAACTGCAACGCCAGGTCGATCATCAGGATGGCGTTCTTCTTCACCACGCCGATCAGCAGGAACAACCCGAGCAGCGAGATCAGGCTGAACTGGTCGCCGGTGAGGATGATCGCCAGCAAGGCGCCCACACCCGCCGAGGGCAAGGTGGAAAGGATGGTCAGCGGGTGGATGTAGCTCTCGTACAGAATGCCCAGCACGATATAGACCAGCAGCAAGGCGCCGAGAATCATCAGCGGCTGGCCTTCCTGGGTGGTCTGGAAGGCGCTGCCGGTGCCGCCGAGACGGCCCTGCACCTCACTGGGCATGCCGATGGCCGCCACCGCCCGCTCGATGGCCAGGGTCGCCTGGTCGAGACTGACGCCGGGGGCCAGGTCGAAGTCGATGTTCTCGGCGGCGAACTGGCCATCGTGGCTGACGCGATCTTCCTCCAGGCTGCGCTCGTAGCGGGCAAATGCGGCCAGCGGCACGCGGCGGCCGTCACTGGTCACCACGTGAATCTGCTCCAACACCTCCGGGTACTGCGCGTAGCTCGGATCGATCTCCATCACCACCTGGTACTGATTGAGCGATTCGTAAATGGTCGAAATCTGGCGCTGGCTGAAAGCATTGTTGAGCAGCGTGGTCACGGTGCTCATGTCGATGCCCAGACGCTTGGCCGCATCACGGTCGATCTTCAGGCTGATCTGCTGCGCACCCTCGCCGTCGTTGGCGTCGATGCTGGTGAGCTCCGGCAGGTCGGATAGCGCCCGGGTCACCTGTGGCACCCAGGTACGCAGGTCGTTGAGGTCGCTCGCCAACAGCGTATAGGCATAGGCCGAGCTGCTCTGCCGGCCACCGCCGAATTGCAGGTCCTGGTCGGCCATGAGGAACATCCGTCCACCGGGCACCTTCGGCTGATTCTTGCGGATGCGCTCGATGACCTTTTGCGCCGAAATACCGCGCTCATTCAACGGTTTCAGCCGCACGATCATGAACGCGTTGTTGATGCCGCCCTGCCCGCCGATGAAGCCGGCCACGCTTTCCACCGCCGGGTCGGCGAGGACTGCCTTGCGGAAGATCTCCATCTTCGGCTGCATGACCTGGAACGACATGCCGTCGTCGCCGCGGATAAAGCCGGTGATCTGCCCAGTGTCCTGCTGCGGCAGAAATGTCTTGGGCACCTGCACGTAGAGCACCACGTTCAGCGCAATGGTCGCCAGCAGGCTGAGCAAGGTGATGCGCCGATGACGCAGCGCCCAGCTCAGCGAACGATCGTAGTAGCGCAGCAGCCACTGATGAGCATCGTGGCTCCAGCGCTGCAGGCGCCCTTCCTTCTCCGGCTCATGCGGCTTGAGCCAGCGCGCGCAAAGCATTGGCGTCAGGGTCAGCGAGACCAGCAGCGACACCAGGATTGCCGCCGCCAGGGTGATGGAGAACTCGCGGAACAGCCGTTCGACGATGCCGCCCATATAGAGGATGGAGACGAACACCACCACCAGCGACAGGTTCATCGACAGCAGCGTGAAACCGACCTCGCGGGTGCCGACGTAGGCCGCCTTCAGCGGTGGCATGCCATCGTCGATATGCCGGGCGATGTTCTCCAGCACCACGATGGCGTCGTCCACCACCAGGCCGGCGGCGAGGATCAGTGCCATCAGCGACAGCACGTTGAGCGAGAAGCCGAACATGTACATCACGGCAAAGGTGCCGACCAGCGACACCGGCACCGCCAGTGCCGGGATCAGTGCGGTGCGCAGGCGGCCGAGGAACAGGAACACCAGCACGATGACCAGGCCTACCGCGATCAGCAGGGTGCGCTCGGCCTCGTGCAGCGTGGCGCGGATCACCGGTGAGCGGTCCATGGCGATGTTCAGGTCGACGCTGCCCGGCATGATCGCCTGCAGTGCTGGTAGCTCGCGGCGGATGCCCTCGATGGTCTCGATGATGTTGGCGCCGGCCTGGCGGTTGACGATCAGCAGCACGGCCTGTTCGTTATTGAAGAAGCCACTGTTGTAGCGGTCCTCCACCGAATCGCGCACTCGCGCCACGTCACCCAGGCGCAGTGCGGCGCCATCCTGATAGCGGATGATCAGTGGTGTGTAGTCGGCGGCCTGGTGCAGCTGGTCATTGGCGCGCACCTGCCAGTGCTGGTCGGCGTCCTCGACCATGCCTTTGGGCCGGCGCACGTTGCCGTTGGCGATGGTCTGGCGCACTTCATCCAGCGACACACCGTACTGCTCCAGCTGCTGCGGCTGCAATTCGACACGCACCGCCGGCAGCGAGCTGCCGCCGACCTGGATCTCGCCAACGCCGGAGACCTGCGACAGCTTCTGCGCCAGGATGGTGGAGCCGATGTCGTACAGCTCGGCCTTGTCCAGTACCTCGGAAGTCAGCGAAAGCACCATGATCGGTGCCTGCGACGGATTGATCTTGCGGTAGGTGGGCATGCTGCGCATGCCGCTGGGCAACAGGTTGCGCGAGGCATTGATGGCCGCCTGCACGTCGCGGGCAGCGCCATTGATGTCGCGATCCAGATCGAACTGGATGATGATCCGGGTCGAGCCCTGGCTGCTGCGGCTGGTCATCTGGCTGACCCCGGCGATGCTGCCCAGCGAGCGTTCCAGCGGTGTCGCCACGCTGGAGGCCATGATCTCCGGGCTGGCGCCGGGCAGGCTGGCCTGCACGGTGATCACCGGGAAGTCCATGTTCGGCAGCGGCGATACCGGCAGCAGGCCGAAGCTGACCCCGCCGAGCAGCAGGATCGCCAGGCTGAGCAACATGGTCGCCACGGGGCGGGCAATAAAGGGCGCGGAAAGGTTCATGCCCGCCCCCGCACGGTCACAGGCTGGCTCACGCTTCAGCCTCCAGCAGCGGCTCGCGTCGACGCCCGAAGCGCTGGCCGAGGCGGTCGAAGAACAGGTAGATCACCGGTGTGGTGAACAGCGTCAGCAATTGACTCAGTAGCAGCCCGCCAACCAACACCAGGCCCAGCGGCTGGCGCAACTCGGCGCCGGAACCGGACGCCAGCATCAGCGGAATCGCACCGAAAAGCGCCGCCAGGGTGGTCATCAGGATCGGCCGGAAACGCAGCAGTGCCGCGCGGTAGATCGCATCCTGCGGGCTCATGCCCTGGTGCCGTTCGGCCTCCAGGGCGAAGTCGATCATCATGATTGCGTTCTTCTTGACGATGCCGATCAAGAGGATGATGCCAATGATCGCGATCAGGCCCAGATCGTTGCCGGTCAGCAGCAGCGCGAGCAAGGCGCCTACCGCCGCCGAGGGCAGCGTCGAGAGGATGGTAATCGGATGGATGTAGCTCTCGTAGAGCACGCCGAGCACGATGTACATGGTCACCACCGCGGCGAAAATCAGCAGCAGCGTGCTCGACAGCGAGGCGCGGAACGCCTCGGCAGCGCCCTGGAAGCGCGTCTGGATGCCGGCGGGCAGACCGATCTGCTGCTCCACCGCCTCGATCACCTCCACCGCCTTGCCCAGCGACACGCCGCTGGCCAGGTTGAACGAAAGGGTCACCGCCGGGAACTGGCCGATATGGTTGATCAGCAGCGGCGCGTTGCGCTGCTCAAAGGTTGCCAGGCTCGAAAGGCGCACCGGTGTGCCACCTTCGCTCTGCACGAACAGCTGCTCCAGCGCCTGCGGGCCGAGGCGATTGCCCGCCTCCGCCTCCAGCACCACGCGATACTGGCTGGCCTGGGTGAAGATGGTGGATATCTGCCGTTGGCCGAAGGCGTCGTACAGCGCATCGGTGATGTCCGCCACCTGAATGCCCAATCGCGCCGCCGCGTCGCGATCGATATCCAGGTAGATCTGCAGGCCATTGCTCTGCAGGTCGCTCGCCACATCGGTCAGTTCCGGCCGCTCACGCAGGGCCTCGACCAGGCGCGGCGTCCACTCCTGCAGCAGCTCGCTGTCCGGCGTTTCCAGGCTGAACTGGAACTGCGTGCGGCTGACGCGATCCTCGATGGATAGATCCTGTACCGGCTGCAGATACAGCTCGATGCCCGGCACCTTGGCCAGCTCCGGTCGAAGCCGATCGATGATCTGGCTAGCGGTCAGGTCGCGCTCGCCGTGGGGCTTGAGGTTGATCAGCAGACGACCACTGTTGAGCGTGACGTTGTCGCCATCCACGCCGATATAGGACGACAGGCTTTGCACCGACGGGTCGGCGAGGATCACCCGGGCCAGCGCCTGCTGACGCTCGCTCATGGCGCGGAAGGAAATCGACTGCGGCGCTTCGCTGATGCCCTGAATGACACCGGTGTCCTGCACCGGGAAGAAGCCCTTGGGCACAGCGAGATAGAGCACAACGGTCAGGCCGAGCGTGGCCACCGCTACCAGCAGGGTCAGCGTCTGGTGACGCAGCACCCAGGTCAGCCAGCGCGAGTAGCCGCCGATCAGCCGCTCGACCCAGTCCGGCTTGGCCTCGGCGACACTGTGCGGCTTGAGCAGCTTGGCGCACATCATCGGCGTCAGCGTCAGCGAGACCACCAGCGAGATCAGAATCGCCACCGCCAGGGTAATGGCGAATTCGCGGAACAGCCGGCCGACGACGTCCTGCATGAATAGCAGCGGAATCAGCACGGCGATCAGCGAGAAGGTCAGCGAGATCAGCGTAAAACCAATCTGCCGTGCGCCCTTGAGCGCCGCATTGAGCGGTGTCTCGCCCTCCTCCAGATGCCGCGCGATGTTCTCCAGCATGACGATGGCGTCGTCCACCACGAAGCCCGTGGCGATGGTCAGCGCCATCAATGTCAGGTTGTTCAGGGAGAAGCCGCAGACGTACATCACCGCAAAGGTGCCGACCAGCGACAGCGGCACGGCAATCGATGGAATCACCGTGGCCGAGAGCTTCTTGAGGAAGACGAAGGTCACCATCACCACCAGGAAGGTGGCGAGCATCAGCTCATGCTGTACATCGGTAACCGCGGCACGGATGGTCTGGGTGCGGTCGGTTAGGACAACCACATCGAGCCCGGCCGGCATGCTGGCGGTCACTTCCGGTAGCAGCGCCTGGATGCGTTCGACCACATCGATGACATTGGCGCCCGGCTGACGCTGGACATTCAGCAGCACCGCCTGGCTCTCGTTGGCCCAGGCCGCGAGGCGCTCGTTTTCGGCGCCGTCGACGATATCGGCGACATCCTTCAGCCGCAGGGCTGCGCCATCCTGATAGGTCAGGATTAGCTCGGCGTATTCCTCCGGCGTCTTCAGCTGGTCATTGGCATCGAGCATCGACACCCGGGTCGGACCGTCGAAGTTGCCCTTGGGCTGGTTGACGTTGGAGCTGGTGATCAGCGAACGCACGTCGGCCAGCGACAGCCCATAGGCCGCCAGCGCCTCGGGATTGGTGCGAATACGCACCGCCGGTCGCTGCCCGCCGGCGATGCTGACCATGCCGACGCCGTTGATCTGCGCCAGTTTCTGCGCCATCCGTGTATCGACCAGATCGTGCAGCTTGGGCAACGGCAGCGATTCGGAGGTCACCGCCAGGGTCAGTACCGGCGTGTCGGCCGGGTTGACCTTGTTGTACACCGGCGGTGCCGGCAGGTCGTTGGGCAACAGGTTGTTCGCCCCGTTGATCGCCGCCTGCACCTCCTGCTCAGCCACATCCAGGGCGACGTCCAGCGAAAAGCGCAAGGTGATCACCGAGGCACCGCCGGAACTGGTCGACGACATCTGCGCCAGGCCCGGCATCTGCCCGAACTGACGCTCCAGCGGTGCGGTCACCGCGCTGGTCATCACTTCCGGGCTGGCGCCTGGATAGAGTGTCATCACGCGGATGGTCGGGTAATCCACCTGTGGCAGCGCAGCCACCGGCAGCAACTTGTAGGCGATCAAGCCGGCCAGCAGGATCGCGACCATGCTCAGCGTGGTCGCGACCGGGCGCAGGATGAACAGGCGGGAGATGTTCATTGCGCCTCGCGCTCCGCGGCCTCGTCACCCCCGAGCACGGGATTCTCGGCGGCCTCTTCGGCCATGCGACGACTGCCGACCACTTCCACCTCGGCACCGTCGCGCAGTCGGTCGGTACCTTCCATCACCACGCGTTCACCGACCTCCAACCCCTCCAGCACCACGGTCGTTTCGCCATTGCTCGGCCCGGCCTTGAGCAGGCGCAGCTGCACCTTGTTGTCCTCGCCAACGACATAGGCGAATGTGCCGCGCGAGCCGAACTGCAACGCAGCCGAGGGAATCAGTACCGCATCGCTCAGGGTTTCCACGCGCAGGCGAACATTGACGAACTGGTTGGGGATGAGCAGTTCCTGCTCATTGTCAAAACGCGCCTTCAGCCGCAGGGTGCCAGTGGTGGCGTCGATCTGGTTGTCGATGCTTTCCAGCAAGCCTTCACCGAACATGAGCTTTTCACCGCGATCCCAGATCTGCACGGCCAGCTTGTCACCCTGACGGTAGCGGGTCAGCACCGGCAACAGATCGCCTTCAGGGAGCGTGAAGCTGATCGACATCGGCTGGGTCTGGGTGATCACCACCAGCGGCGTGGTGTCATTGGCCGCGACCAGGTTGCCGACATCGAGCTGGCGCAGGCCGACGCGGCCATCGATGGGTGAGCGAATCTGGGTGAACTCCAGGTTCAGCCGTGCCTCGTTGACCGATGCCTGGTTGGCTGCCAGCGTGCCCTGATACTGGCTGACCAGCGCTTCTTGGGTATCGAGGGTCTGCTTGGCGATGCTGTCATCGGCGAAGAGCCCGCGATAGCGCTCGAAGTCGACCTGGGCGTTCTTCAGCTGGGCACGGTTCTGCTGCAAGGTCCCCTCGGCCTGCTGCAACGCCACCTTGTAAGGGCGTGGATCGATCACCGCCAGCAGGTCGCCCTTCTTCACGCGTTGACCTTCCTCGAAACGCAGTTCAACCAGCTCCCCGCCTACGCGGCTGCGCAGATTCACGGTATTGAGCGGCGTTACGCTGCCAAGCGCCTTGTTGAACACCTCGAACTCGCCCTGCTCCACCTTGGCGACGCGCACGGGAACCGGTCCGCCAAACGCACCAAAGCCTGGCCGGCCGCCGGGACGCTGCGGCGTTTCCTGCGGCGCCGGCCATAGCCACCAGACCAGCAGGCCGATGGCGGCCACGGCAAGGATGAGGAGCAGCCAGCGAGGGCTGAAACGAGCGGGATTGGAGTGAGCCTCGGACATGAACGGCGTTCGCTTGAAAAGGAGCGTGAACCATAAGCAGTCGCGAACCGCTCGCAAAGTGCCTTTACGGCATTTTTACGTATCGACATGTATGTCAGCCCGGTTTGACCGCGTCGCCCCGGAACCATGCAGCAGGTCTTAAGTCTATTTACCGTTCTTCTCGCTGCACCGGGTTTGCACGTGAAGAAAAGCTGTGAGCAGGCCAGGCGTCTGCCAGCACGTCGAATCGGACATTGTCGTGTCGTTAACGGGCCATCGCATCGATGGCCGCAAAGGATCAAGGAATGAATGTATCGCTGGTCATCCTGGCGCTCACTGTCGCCAGTTTTCTTCTCGGTTTCCTGCGCGATCTGTTCATCGCCCGCTCCTTCGGCCTCAGCTGGGAAGCGGATCTCATCTTCGTAGCGCTGATACTTCCGCTCTTCTTCGAAAATTTCCTTGGCCTGGCGTTGCGCGACGCCTTGATCCCGTACCTGCAAAAGCTGCGCAGCCAGTCGCAATCGCTGTTCGAGGCGGTGGCGCGCTGGCTTTACTGGCGCATCATGCTGCTCGGTGGCGCAGTCTGCCTCGTGATATTGCTGACCAGCTATTGGGTGCTGAATGCACTCGCGCCGGGCTGGACCCCGGAACAGGTCGCCAACGGCCAACTGGTCTTCTGCGTCGGCGCACTGCTGATCGGGGTGCAGGCAGCGCTGTACTGCCAGGGCGCATTGTTGAACATGGACAACGTGTTCATCCTGCCGATGACCCGGACGCTGCTGCTCAATGCCGGAGCGATCATCGGCATCCTCCTGTTCGAACCCAGCGGCATGGCGATCTTCCTTGGCATGCTGTTGCCTCAGCTCGTCCTGATCGTTGTGCAGCACCGCCGCATTCGCTACCTGAGAGGAGAAGCACAAGCACTGGAGAAAGGCCACGGCAGCCAGTTCGGCCTGGCCTTCGCCCCCGTGCTGCTGGCCGCCGGCGCACAGCAGGCCTGCATACTGGCAGAGCGGATGTTCGCCTCGTTTCTTGAGGAAGGCAGCATTACCATGCTGTCGTTTGCGTTCCGCATCGTAACCATACCGCTGACGCTGTATGCGATGTCGGTGCTGTCAGTGCTGTTCCCGCAGTTCTCGGCCAGCTGGAACGACCAGGATCACACCGGCCATGCCGCAGTGATCCGCAAGGGCCTGCTGGCAACGCTTCTGTTCCTGGTCCCGGCGACCGTGGTGCTTTGCTCCTTTCCGGAAGCCGTGGTTTCGGTGCTGCTGGAGCGTGGCGAGTTCGGCGCCGCCCAGACCCAGGCCACGGCATCGTTGATGGTCATCTACGCGCTTGGCCTGCCGGCGATGGGTCTCGCCCTGCTCTGGGGGCGCGCATTGCTCGCTCAGCATCAGGTCCGCCTGTTTCTGGTGATCACGCTGATCAGCTCAGCCATGACGATCGGTCTGGATGCTGCGCTTTACCGGCATTACGGGGCCGCCGGCCTGGCATTGGCCTTCTCCAGTGGCGCAGCATTGCAGGCGATGTTCATGGGACTGTTCGTCTATCGCGCCTCGCCGAAAGGGGCTGGCGTCGCGGTACTGGCCCGCTGGCTGGCGACAGCAGTCGTGGTGGCCGCTGCGCTGCATTTCGTGCCGCAGCCACATGGGCTGATTGAGCTGTGCCTGTATATCGGGCTGGTGCTCGCAGCATTCGCCGCCGGCGTGACACTGCTTGGCGAGCGTGACCTGTTCCGGCTTCGTTACTGGTCCATGCACAAGGCCTGAGTGCCGCTGCATTGCAGCTCATCGTTTCGTCGAGGTCACGCAGAGAAGTCACGCAGAAACAAAAAGGCCGCTGTCGGATGACAGCGGCCTTTTTCTCGAAAGGGTAACGCTCAGCCACCGAAGGCCAGCATACCCATCGTGTTGATGCTCGGTGTAGTCCAGGCGTCGGCCTTGCTCTCGACTTCCACCAGACGCGGTTTGCGCTGTTCCATGACGATATCCAGCGCACGACTCGGCAGGATGTCGATGTCGTCGAAGGTGATGATCTGGCCCGGCTCGACGGCGCGCTTGAGAGCAGTCTTGCGCAGCAGGCCGATCGGTACGTGGTCCGGATGCTGAGCCAGCTTGATGGCCTCGCCACGGAACTGGAAACCACCGATACCGCGTTCGATCAACTCGCCCGGTTTCATCGCACGCTTGGCGATCGCGGCAACGCCCAGGGTCGGCTCAGTGGAATTATTGAGCAGCACGCCGCCTCCATTCAGCACGCGGCGCACGGTCTTGCCGACTTCCAGTGAACACAGGTGGAACGGACGCACCAGGGTGTAGAACGGCCCACGACCTAGCTTGAAGTACTCGATGGCGCGCGCCTGATCCTCGTCGTGCTTGCCGACCAGAAACACGCCACCGGCCGGATAGCCGGAAGGAATGACGTAATCGACGATCGGCTGCCCTGCCCGCTCGGCCAGCATGCCGAGCAGACTGGCGCTATCGTCCAGGTTGGTCGAGGCCAGCCCTTCCATGCCCTGGCGGGTGATGGTCGCGCCGAGACCGTTGCCGATGATCACCTGCTCGATCTGCACCTTGGTGCCGTCGGTAAACGAAGTGGTCTGGTCGATGCTGATTCCCTGGCGATTGGCCCAGTAAGCCATGTCCTCCGGCGAAGGATCATGGTTCAGGTAGCCTTTCATATTGCCGTAGACCAGCGGCTCGAAACCCATCTGCAGAGCATCTTCGCGCAACGCAGCAAGAGAGCCAGGCTGGTCGCCCTCCGCTTCGGTCAGGAAGCCTTTACCTGCCAGATAGGAACCGGTGGTTACCTGCAGCTCGGCATTGACGGTAACCACTTTCAGCCCGGCCTCGAATGCACGTTCGATGACCGACGTTCCGTGGAACACGTCACCGCTGCACTCAACGACCAGATCGGAATGGTCGATCAGCTCGTCCAGTGAATTGGTGAGCGCATCCGCTAGCGGAAAGTCAGCCATCGAAGAAAGCGGGCGGCGTGTCAGAACGCGGGAGATTTGCATGTCCGGATAGTGATTTCTGATCAACCGGATAAAGCCGCGGGCGATCATTCCGGTTCCGGAAACACCGATTCTCTTGATCTCTGAAGTAGGCATAAATGAATCCATTCAATGGGCATCAGCGCTATGACAGCAGCCGAGCGAAAAGATTTTTGAAAAGCTGCCTATTTGCGACTTTTGCAGACTTCTCCACACCCGGAACTCCTGAGCCGGGTGGCGTGAGAGAAATTAGTAGCCCGTGGACGTTTGCGCTAATTGACGACGACAAGCGGTTCGGCATCCGGCGATGGTTTTCCGCCGTCAGAAACGAAACGGCGAGGCCTCGTAGTAGAGCGCCTCGCCGTTTGCGTGTCGCTAAGCGACGAAATCAGGCGAGCGAAGCGATGGCCGCCTCGTAGTTCGGCTCGCTGCCGATCTCGCCGACCAGTTCGCTATGCAGCACGCGATCCTGCTCGTCCAACACGACAACTGCCCGCGCTGCAACGCCCGCCAGAGGCCCACTGGCAATCGCCACGCCATAGTTCACGAGAAACTCGGCGCCACGCATGGTCGACAGGTTGACCACATTTTCCAGCCCCTCAGCGCCGCAGAAGCGCTTCTGCGCGAACGGCAGATCTGCGGAGATACAGAGCACCACGGTATTCGCCAGCGCATTGGCCTGCGTATTGAACTTGCGCACCGAAGTGGCACAGGTCGGGGTATCAACGCTCGGGAAAATATTGAGGATCTTGCGCTTGCCGGCGAACGCCGAGAGTTCGACATTGGCGAGATCAGCACCAACCAGGCTGAATGCCTTGGCCTGCTGACCGACTTGCGGGAATTCACCGGCTACCTGGACGGGCGCGCCTTTCAGAGTGATTTCAGACATTGCTTGGCTCCTTGATGCACAGAGGCAGAAAAAAGCCGTGGAACCTCAGTCAGCCCCACGGCTTTGAAAGATGGCCGATATCGGACATCAACTACGTGCGAAATATTCCTTGGTCAGCTTGACCACCACCGGACTCAGCAGCAGCAGCGAGATCAGGTTGGGGATCGCCATCAGACCGTTGAGCGTATCGGCCAGCAGCCAGGCGAAGTCGAGCTGGGCGATCGCACCGAACGGCACGGCCAGTACCCAGATCACCCGGAACGGCCAGATGGCCCGGGTGCCGACCAGGAACTCCCAGCACTTCTCGCCGAAATAGCTCCAGCCGAGGATGGTAGTGAAGGCGAAGACCACCAGGGCGATGGTCAGGATGATGCCGCCGATACCTGGCATGGCTGATTCGAAGGCCGCTGCGGACAGTGCCGCACCACTTTCGCCGCTGGTCCAGACGCCAGTGCAGATGATCGCCAGACCGGTCATCGAGCAGACGATGATGGTGTCGATGAACGTCCCCAGCATGCCGATCATGCCCGAGCGTACCGAACTGGTGGTGGTGCCGGCTGCCTGGGCGATACCGGCGGTGCCAAGGCCCGCCTCGTTGGAGAAGATGCCGCGGGCGACACCAAAGCGAATTGCCGCCATGACCGCAGCGCCGGCAAAGCCACCGGTGGCAGCGATCGGGGTGAAGGCGTGGGTGAAGATCAGGTCGAATGCTGCCGGAATCGCCGAGACATTGACTACCAGTACCACCGCAGCGGCAATCAGGTAGGCCAGGCACATGAACGGAACGAGCGATGCAGCCACCACCCCGATGCGGCGGATACCACCAAGGATCACCAGCCCGACGATCACCATGGTGACCAGGCCGGTTGCCCACAACGGTACCGCGAAGGTGGTTTCCAGGGCATGGGCCATGCTGTTGACCTGCACCATGTTGCCGATGCCGAAGCCCGCCAGGCCGCCGAAGATGGCGAAGGCTGTTCCCAGCCAGATCCACTTCTTGCCCAGACCGTTCTTGATGGCATACATCGGACCGCCGACATGCTCGCCTCGGTCGTCCTTCTCGCGGTAGTGGACTGCCAGTACGACTTCGCAATACTTAGTGGCCATACCGACCAACGCAGTGCACCACATCCAGAACAACGCACCCGGGCCGCCGAGGAAGATGGCGGTGGCCACACCGGCAATGTTGCCGGTACCCACGGTTGCCGCCAGCGAGGTCATCAGTGCCTGAAACGGACTGATCTCGCCCGTCGCTTCGTCACCCTTGGTACGTCCACGCCACATCAGCGCAAAGCCGGTCGGGATGCGTGTCAATGGCATGAACTTGAGGAAGATCATCAGGAACAGACCGGTACCAAGGATCAGCACCAGCATGGGCGGGCCCCAGACGAGGCCATTGACGCTATTTACGAGGTTGTTCAGAAATTCCATTCGAGCACCTTATTTCTTATAAGCGAGTTCCCTCGCGTTAGGGTCGCGCTACCGTGGAGCCGTTGAAAAACATGACGCTTGTGGCGGTGGTTTTTCAGCGACCAGGTAACGACGATTCCGGTCCGCCTCTGGAGCTTGTAAGCGCTGAGGCGGCAGGCGCTTTGCAAGACTCGTGCTAGAGCGTCGCGCGGTTATAACCGCGACGGTCGGAAGCGTGGATGCTACCACTGCATTCGCTCGTTGGGCTTGGGGCAATCGCGCCAGATTAGGTGATCGAATCGACCTGCAAAGCAGACCGACCGGTCAAGATCCGCACGATTCCGTCCAGCAAGTACGAATGGCACGGAAAGCGAAAATCAGCGTAGCCCACTCTGGTGCGCCTGCCAGTCGTGTTTGATGCGCTTTGGTGCGACTCACGCTGCTGCAGGAGTTACCTGCGTCGGGGTGGTGCATCCATGCGCGGCGCAGCAGCTGATCAGAAATCGCGGCGATAGAACACGTCCAGCGAGCTGGCCAGACCGCTGGCAGCTTCGAGGAAGATTCGGCGAGTCAGTTGGTAGCGCAGCGCGATGGTATTGGTTGGCTCGAATACGCCGACGCCGTAGCGCAACGCCAGCCGTTCGGTCAGACGTCCGGTGGCGACCACGCTGGTACCGGCTCCGGTGCCCTCGGTGTCCAGCTGGAAATCCTGGATCCCCAGGCGTTGCGCCAGCCCACCGGTTATGGATGAACTGCCGGCGAGGCCGAGACCCAGCGCCGCCTGCGCCAACAGATTGCTATCGCCAGTGTCCGCACCCAACGGCCTGCCTAGCACCAGATAGGCCAGCGCCTGCTCCTGACTCATGGCCGGCTCGGAAAACACATCGATCCGCGGCTGCTCGGCACTGCCGGTAATGCGCAGGCCGGCGACGACGTTCTCCGCCTCGATTCGACGTATCGCTTCGATATTGAGGAACGGCTGGCTGATCAGACCGGTGAACAGCAGCTCGGCACGGCGGATGGTCAGCCGCTGGCCATAGGCGCGGTAGCGGCCGTTCTTCAGCTGCAGCTCGCCCCGTGCATCGAGGTTGTCGCCGATGTGCAGATATCCGGCGAGATCGGCAGTCAGGCCGAAACCGGTGAAGCGCAGACGATCCTGCCCCACCTCGACATCGATATCCATTTTCACCGCCAGCGGCGTAGCCGGTTCTTCGGCCTCGCGGCCAACGATGACCGTGTCTTCGGAAACTCTGACCGTCGTCGGCGGCAGCTCGCGGACGGTGATTGCACCCCGCGGCACCGCAACCCGTCCACTGACGGCGAGGTCCTGGCCGCTCAGCACGATACGCAGATCGGGCTCGACTTCAAGATCCGCGTAGGGCTCGACCACCACGGGCAAGCGACTGCCTTTTATGGCCAGGTCCAGGTCCACTGCATCGCGCCAGTCCAGCGTGCCGCTCAGATTGCCGCGCCCTTGATCGCCGGCCCGCCAATCGCCATCGATGCTCAGCCGCTCGCCCTCGATCAGCATGCGAACGCGCAGATCCTCGAACGTGGTAGGCAGCTCGCTACCGGCTATTTCGCCACCACTGAGCAGCAGTTGCCCATTGAGCGTGGGTTGCCGAAGGCTGCCGGAGAGCTGTCCACTGCCGTTCAGCTGACCGCGCAAGCGCTCGACCATCGGCACGAACGGACGCGCCACGGCAAGATCGAGACCGCTCAGACGAAACTCGCCATAGATTGGCTTGTTCTCCGGGCGCGGATCGATGCGGACCTGCACATCGAGTTCGCCAAGTTCTCCGCCCTGGAAGCGCAGCTCACTGTCGATCCGCTCCGGCAGCAGCCGGCTGTTGAGCACAAGAGTCTGGTAGGGAAAGTCGTGCCATTCATCCGCATCACGAATCCGCAGCACGCCCGGACCTGCATCGACCTGAACCCGTCCATTGGGGCCACTGGCAGGCAAGTCCAGTTCGATATCGGCATTCAGTTCGCCTTGCCAGCGAAAGTCCTCGGGCAGGTACTCGGCCAGGGACTGCAAGGCAAAGTCGCGCAGCCGGTAACGAATCCGTGGATCAGGCATGATGCGCTGATCCACGGCGCAAAGACTGGCAGGACCGGAGAGCCAGCAATGCGCGCCGAGCTCTAGTCGGCCGTCGGCGAAGCGCTGCAACGTGGCTGGCCGTTGCAATGCCCAGTTCTGCTGTTCGGCACTGAGTTCGCCGCGTGTCAGCCGCCCCAGCCAGTCCTCGCCACTTAGTCCGCCGTCGACGGCCAGCGCCAGGTCAAGCAATGGGCCCTGCAAGCGCAGGTCTGCCTGATGCTTGTCTGCGCTGCCGTCGGCATTGACCTGTAGCGCGCCGAGATCGGTTTCACCTGCTCGAATACTTTCGGCGTTGAGCACCAGTCGGCCACGCTCGCCATCCGATAGCTGACCCTGAAGGTTGAGCCGGCGCAATCGATTGTCCTGGTAGGCGAGATTGCGACCGCTGAGCTCAATCTTTCCGCTCGGCGCCGCAGCGGTGCCACCCAACGTCACCTCACCGCTCAGTTGCCCGCGAAGATCCGGCCACAGTTGCGCCAGGCGACGCAGTTCCAGCTGTACGCGCCCGTCCAGTGTTTGCGCCCAGGTGCCCTCACCGTGCACACGGTTGTCGCCCATGCGCAGATCAATGACAGGCAGATTCCAGCGCTCGCCCTCGCCGCTGGCCTGCAGCTGAAGGCTGGTGTTCTGCCCACGCAACCGTCCGTTGATATCCAGGCTGGCCTCGGCCTGCAGGCGCTCATCACGCAAGGCGCCCTGGCTTTGCAAGGTGCCGCCGAGGTTGCCCGGCAATTCTGCCAGCCAGTACGCCGGATCAAGATCGCTCAGGGCCAGATCGGCTTTCCAGTCGATGCCATCGGCGAAGCCGACACTGACCGACCCCGTGGCACTTCCCTGCCCGGCTCGCAGTTCCAGTTGCGGCAGGTGCACCGCCTCGAGATTACCGCTGACCGGGCTGTTCAGCGTGAAGTCCCCAGCGGGACCGGTCATGGCTGATTCGAAGTTACCGAGGTAGTTGCCATCCTGGTACTGAATTTGTGCCTTGAGTTCGCGCAACGTTACCGGTGGCTCTTCGATCTCTGGATAGAACCGTCGCCAGGGAAAATCACGCCAGAGCAGATCGGCGTTCGCGGCCAAGCCGTCCTGCCAGTCGACATCTCCACTCAGGCGTACGTGACGCTGTTGGCCGGCGTCCAGTTCCAGCGTGGCGATCTGCGCGCCGGTGGTACTGACGACACCTTCGAGCGCGACCCGCACGGCGCCGCCCTCTCCCGGTAACTGGGTGGTGCCGAGCAGACGATAGCCGTCCTGCATGTTGCCGCTTGCCGTCAGCTCCAGATCATCCAGGCGCAAGGTTTCCGGCAGATCAGGCAGCGCCTTGAAACCGTCGGCATTGAGCCTGACGGTCGCAGGCAGCTGCTCGTCCAGCGCACGCACATGACCGCTGAGGCTGCCCTGCAGGTAGCCCTGACTCTCGACCTGCAACTGCAGCTGTTCGCGCAGATCCCCTTCGATGGCGATCATCAGCGCCCAGGGCTGTTCGTCCGGGGACTGCAGCGCAGCCTGCCCTTGCAGCTGCAGCGGCCAGTTACCGCTGGGCTGCAGACGGCCGGTCAGCGTCAGATCGAGATCATCCCGGCGCACATCCAGGCGCTGTATATCCAGGCCGTCAGCACGCCAGTTCGCCTGCAGCTGCAGGCGCCGCAATTGCTCGGCGTCATTGAGCGTTACCTGCCCGATCTCGATGCGCTCTACCTGCAAAGCCAACGGCAAGTTGATATCCGGCAGGCTGAAAGGCTCGGCGTTGGGGTCCGGTTCGCTCGGAGGAAAATTGAGCTCGATACTTCCCGTCACCAGCTCATCGATACACAGGGTGCGCTTGAGCAGGCAAGCCGGCGACCAGGCGAGTCGGGGCTGCTGAACCTCCACGCGGCTGCCATCCTGTTCCCAAATCAGTCGATCGGCCTGCCAGCGTTGGCCGAGGCGCCCTTCGAACGCCTCGACCGTCAGACCAGGTACCTGTGTCAGCAACCAGCGACTGCCGGCTGACGTACCAAGCAACGTGCCGAGCGCGATGGCCAGCAACAAGACCAGCCCAAGCAATGTCCAGCCTAGGCCACGCAATATCCGCCTCACAGCTCAGGCCCCATGGAAAAGTGCAGGCGGACGCCGCCTTCGCTGTCCAGCGGATGAGCGAGGTCGACGCGAATCGGACCGACCGGTGAAACCCAGCGCACACCAACACCGACGGCGCTTTTGAGGGTGGGAATCTCCAGCGAGTTGAAGGCGTTGCCCTGGTCGACGAAGGTCGCGACGCGCCATTTTTCGGCGATCGAATACTGGTATTCCGCGCTCACGGCGAACTGGTAGCGGCCGCCGATCTTGTCGCCGTCGGAGTTGGTTGGCGACAGGCTCTGATAGTCGTAGCCACGCACGCTCTGATCGCCACCGGCGAAATAGCGCAGCGATGGCGGCACGTTGACGTATTCATCCGTCCAGTTGCCACCAAGCTGCACCCTGCCGAGAAAACGATGGCGCTGGCCGAGCGTGGTAAGCCCGCGCAGCAGCACGTTGGCGTGAACCAGATCAGCATCGGACAGCACGCCGGATTTGGCCGCCGCCACTTCGAATTGCAGGCGGTAGCCATTGCTTGGATCGATGCGATTGTCACTGCGCAGATAGCTGTAAGCGATGCCAGGCATCAGCAAGGTACTGATCCCCGAGTCATCGCCCAGCTTGTATTCCTCGTGCTGCCACTTCAGCGAAACCACGCGCAGCCAACCGCTGGGCAGCCGACTGTGCCATTCCGGGCCGACCTTGAGCAGACGGCTCAGCGTATCGGTACCGGCAATTTCCTCGTACTGGTAGCCGCCAACGAAACGCAGCTTGTCGGTCAGCGGCGGGTCGAGCGGAATGTCGTACCAGAGTCCGACGTTCTGCCGCGGCGCGGACAGCTCGGTTTCGGCGCCATAGCTGTGGCCCTGGGGATTTACCCAGTGGCGCGTCCAGTTCAGCCGAACCCGTGGCCCGACATCGGTGGAATAGCCCAGACCAAGACCGAACGTGCGCGGCTTGCGCGTTGTGAGCGCTACCGCTACGGGAATGCGCTGCTCACTGGCGCTGGTCGGGTTGGCATCGACGCGCACACCTTCGAAATAGCCACTCGACTGCAATGCCTGGCTAAGCTCGGCGATCAGTTCGGAGTCATAGGGGGTATCGGCATCGAACGGCACCATGCGCCTGAGCAGGTCGTCGTCGAACGGCGCATCGCCTTCGAATCGCACGTCACCCAGGCGGTAGCGTGGCCCACTGTCGAAAACCAGTTCGACATCTGCAGTGTTTTCCCGCGGGTCGACCGCGAGCCGCTGGCGAGTGAAGCGGCCATCGAAATAGCCATAGCGCGAAGCCTGGTTGAGAAATTGCTGTTTCACGTCCTCGTAACGGCCGTGATTGAGCACATCGCCCTGGCGCAGGGTGCGCTGAGCGACTCGAAAGCCCGAGAACTCCGCTGCCGGTCCGTCCAGGCGGACCGTGATGTTGCGCAGGCGCACCGGCTCACCAGTCTGGACGCGCAGCACCAGAGTCGGCTCATCGCCTTCACGCACATCGGTTCGGATTCGGCTGCGATAGTAGCCCAGCGCTTGCAGGGCTTTTTCGGCTTGGCGCTGCGCGACCCGGCTGTAGCGCAGCAGCTCGTTGGCATCGCGATCGCCCAGGTCACCTATGTAGTTCTCGATATTCTCGCGAAGCGCCCGGCTCTGTGGCTCGATACGAACGTCCAGTTCGGCGGCGCCGGCAGAAATGCCGCTCAACATCAGGACTGCGGCTACCAGCGGGCCGATTCGGTTCGATTTGCACATGGCGCGCAATGCTAACACGGGCTCGCGGGGATGCCGGAACCCGCTGGTTAGACAGTCTGTAAGGTGGCTTTGCGGGGGGACGGGCATCGGCTGACATCGCGTGGCTTCAGACCAGTCAGACTGGCCCACCCGGATAAAATTCGCCCACACCTAACGCGCCGCTTCCATCCGCCTTGGCGCAGGATGGAAAAAGATGTGCTCCACCACCGGCCCGACAGCAATCTGGCCGATTTCCTCGTAACCCTGTCGCTGGTAGAAGTTCAGGTAACGCGGGTTGCCGGTATCGATTACCAAGCCCTGGGAGGTTTCATCCTCGGCACACCATTCGTGGACGGCGTGGAGCAGCTGCTCGCCGTAATGCTGCCCCTGAAACTGCGGATGTACACCCAGCAGCGGCAGCAGATGCACCGCGCCAGAGGGCAGGCAGGCCAGCACCGCAGCGTGATAATCCAGATAGCGGCGCGTGCAGCGGAACCCCGCAGTCAGCAGCATGCGCGCGCGCCAGGCCCAGCTTTCGGTGATATCCAGCCGGCGTTGCGGTGGCGCGATCAGAGCGACGGCGATCAATCGATCATCCAGCAGCAGGCCGAGCGCTGGTTGTTGTTGTAAAAAATGCTGATTCACCAGTTCCCGCACGGTGGCACGCACACGCTGCTGGTAGCCGGGACGGTCGGCTTCGAACAGGTAGGCGAAGGTCGGTTCGTGGCGGTAGGCGTGATACAGCAGCGAGCGTGTTTCGCGGTCATAACCACTATCGAGCGTGCGAACCTCGGCAGACATCGGCATGGCAACTTCTCGGCTTTTTTCAGGAAGATTGATTGCAACTTAGCAGCGCTTCGTCCGCCCCGCCACGCGGCGGACGTCTAGCAGTTGGTAAGCCTGACGGCAGCTCTCTAGAATCAGCGTTTTCCGCCCACGACAGATTGGCTTGTCAGCAGCGCTGATGCTTGCACTGACCTGCGGCCAATTACAGCCTTCACGGACTCTCATGAAAATCGTTTCTTTCAATATCAACGGGTTGCGCGCAAGACCTCATCAACTTTCTGCAATTATTGAAAAGCACCAACCGGACGTCATCGGCCTGCAGGAAACCAAGGTTTCTGACGAACAGTTTCCCCAGGCGGAGATCGAGGCGCTCGGCTATCACGTCCACTATCACGGGCAGAAAGGTCACTACGGGGTCGCCCTGCTCTCGCGCCAGGCACCGCTGGAGATTCACAAGGGCTTTCCCAGCGATGGCGAGGAGTCGCAGAAGCGTTTCATCTGGGGTCGCTTTGCCGATGCAAATGGTCAGCCGGTCACCGTCATGAATGGCTACTTCCCTCAGGGCGAAAGCCGCGCGCATCCGGTGAAGTTCCCCGCCAAGACCAAGTTCTACGCCGATCTGCAGGCCTTGCTCGAACAGCGCTTCAGCCCGGACGAAGCGCTGGCGCTGATGGGTGACTTCAACATTTCCCCGCAGGACTGCGACATCGGCATCGGCGAGGTGAACGCCAAGCGCTGGCTGCGTACCGGCAAGTGCAGCTTCCTGCCAGAGGAGCGCGAGTGGCTCGAGCGGATCAAAGGCTGGGGCCTGCAGGACAGCTTCCGTACCCTCAACCCTGAGGTCGTCGATCGCTTCAGCTGGTTCGACTATCGCAGCCGCGGCTTCGAGGACGACCCACGCCGAGGGCTGCGTATCGACTACATCCTCACCACTCATGCACTGCATGAACGCGTGACCGACTGCGGCGTGGATTACGACATCCGCGCGATGGAAAAGCCATCCGACCACTGCCCGGTCTGGATCGAGCTGCGTTGAAGGCGTCTACCCTGCCTACTTCCGGCGTTTCGCCTGTCATCTTTCGGTAACCGAATCGTCTTAATCTCGCGGCCTTCTACAAGGAGGTCGCAAGATGAAGCCAGGCTTGATTGGACGGTTAAGGAAACGGGCGCTGCCCCTGCTGCTGCTCGCTGCGGCCAACGGCAGTTTCGCTGCCCTGCCGGTTCCCACAGACGCTGCTGCCGTATTGCGCGTCCATGGCTCCAATACCGTCGGCGCCAAGCTGGCGCCGATGCTCATCGCTGGGCTGTTCGAGGCCGAAGGCTTTCAGGACATCGGCATTCACCCGACCGAGGTGGAGAACGAACAACGCGTCAGTGCCCGCACGCCTCAGGGCAAGCAGGTGTATGCCACGGTGGCTGCACACGGAACCGGCACCGGCTTCGCCGGCCTGAAGAACGGCCAGGGCGACCTGGCTGCAGCCTCCCGGCCGATCAAGACCGGCGAGCGCGCCGAGTTGGTCGATCTTGGCGACATGCGCAGTGCCAAGGCGGAACAGGTCATTGCCATCGACGGCCTGGCCATCGTCGTGCACCCGAACAACGCTGTCGATTCGTTGACCACCGCACAACTGGCCGGGCTGTTCGCGGGTGAAATCCGCAACTGGCGCGAACTGGGCGGTCCGGACCTGCCGGTGCGGCTGCACGCTCGCGATGATCGCTCGGGCACCTATGACACCTTCAACGAGCTGGTACTGGCGCGTCAGGGCAAGGCGCTCTGGAGCGACGCACGCCGCTATGAATCCAACGACGAACTGTCCCGCGCGGTCACCCTCGACGCAGGTGCCATCGGCTTCACCGGCTTGGCCTCGCTGGGCAAGGCCAAGGCGTTGGCCATCGCCGACGGCGACTCGCAACCGATGCTGCCCTCCCGAGCCTTGGTCGCGACCGAGGACTATCCGCTATCGCGCCGACTGTTCCTCTATGCCCATCCGCGCAAGCAGTCGCCCTGGACCGAGGCCTACATCGAGTTCATCCATAGCAGGGCTGGCCAAAGCATCGTCGAGCGATCCGGCTACGTCGCCCAGCACGTCGAGGCGATTCGGCAAACGGCACTCGTCGACATGCCCGTTTTCTATCAGCAGCTGGCGAGCGAAGCCCAGCGCCTGACGGTCAACTTCCGCTTCGAGGAAGGCAGCGCCCAGCTGGACAACAAGGCCCAGCGTGACCTCGCGCGGGTGGCTGAATACCTGCGCGTCAATGGCAAGCTCACCGACAGCGCCGCGCTGGTGGGCTTCGGCGACGCGACGGGCGATCCGGCACGTGCCGCACTCCTCTCCAAGCTGCGCGCGATGACGGTACGTCGCGAGCTCAACAAACGTGGCGTGTTCCTCAAGGAAATCAATGGAATGGGTTCCGAACTTCCAGTCGCCTCTAACGATGCGGGCAGCGGCCGAGTTAAGAACCGTCGGGTGGAAGTCTGGGTGTACTGAAGCGATAAAAAAAAGGCAAAGCCACTGTGTGGCTTTGCCTTTGGTCCTGCGCGCCTCGGACGACGCCTCAGCGGCTGCGCAGCGCCTCGCGCGGCACGTACTTGCCCAGCTCGTGGCGAGCAATCGCCACCCGATGCACCTCGTCCGGGCCATCAGCCAGGCGCAGCGTGCGCTGCATTGCCCACCAGTGCGCCAGCGGGAAGTCTTCGGATACGCCGGCGCCACCGTGAATCTGAATGGCGCGGTCGATGACCTTCAGCGCGACGTTGGGCGCGACCACCTTGATCTGCGCGATCTCGCTGGCAGCGATCTTGTTGCCGACGGTGTCCATCATGTACGCCGCGTTCAGCGTCAACAGGCGCGCCATGTTGATCTCGATGCGGCACTCGGCGATGTAATCGAAGTTGGCACCCAGGCGGGCCAGCGGCTTGCCGAAGGCAGTACGGCTAACGGCGCGTTCGCACATCAGCTTCAGTGCACGTTCGGCAACGCCGATCGAGCGCATGCAGTGGTGAATGCGACCTGGGCCAAGACGGCCCTGGGCGATCTCGAAGCCGCGGCCTTCACCGAGGATGACGTTCTCGTACGGTACCCGCACGTTTTCCAGCAACACTTCCGCGTGGCCGTGCGGCGCGTCGTCGTAGCCGAACACCGGCAGCGGGCGCAGCACCTTCACGCCGGGGGTATCCATCGGCACCAGGATCATCGAATGCTGGGCATGCCGCGGCGCATCCGGGTTGGTCAGGCCCATGAAGATCATGATCTTGCAGCGCGGATCGCAGGCACCGGAGGTCCACCACTTGCGACCGTTGATGACCCACTCGTCGCCCTCGCGCACCGCCCGGGCTTCCATGTTGGTAGCATCCGACGAGGCCACACCCGGTTCGGTCATGCCGAAGGCCGAACGGATTTCGCCGCGCAGCAACGGTTCCAGCCACTCGCGCTTCTGCGCCTCGCTGCCGTAGCGCACCAGCACTTCCATGTTGCCGGTATCCGGCGCCGAGCAGTTGAACGCTTCCGGGCCGAGGCCAGAGCTGCCCATGATTTCGGCCAGCGGCGCGTATTCGGTGTTGGTCAGGCCGGCGCCCAGTTCCGACTCCGGCAGGAACAGATTCCACAGCCCCTCTGCCTTGGCCTTGGCCTTGAGCTCCTCGACGATGGCGGTCGGCTGCCAGCGATCACCCTCGGCGACCTGCTGGTGGAACACCTTTTCGGCGGGATAGACGTGAGCATCCATGAACGCTTGCACGCGCTCTCTCAGCTCTTGAACCTTCGGGGAGTAGGCGAAATTCATGGGCGACAACCTTCTGGCAGGTAATGTTTTGTAGTTTTGAATGCTAGAGGAGGCCTGGTGATTTATCTAAGCTATTTTCCTCGTGTATAAACATTCATCACCGATATATGATCGGCGAATTCCGATACACGCCGGAGAGCACAACAATGAACCTGAACAAGGTCGATCTGAATCTATTCATCGTCTTCGACGCCATCTACACCGAGGCCAACCTGACCCGTGCCGGGCAGATCGTCGGCATCACTCAGCCCGCCGTTTCCAACGCCCTCGCCCGGCTGCGCGAAACCTTCAACGATCCGTTGTTCGTGCGCACCGCGCAGGGCATGGTGCCGACGCCGATGGCGCAGAACATCATCGGCCCGGTGCGTAATGCGCTGCAGCTGTTACGGGTTTCGGTGCAGGAAAGCCGGACCTTCAGCCCGGCGCAGGCGAACAAGACCTTCCGCATCAGCATGACCGACCTCACCGAAGCGGTGATGCTGCCGCCGCTGTTCCAGCGCCTGCGCCGCCTGGCACCGAACGTGAAGATCGAGAGCATGCTGGCCAAGCGCCGCGAAACCACCAAGGAACTGGCCGCCGGCCGCCTGGACTTCGCCATGGATGCGCCGCTCAACACCGATCCGCAGGTGCGTCACGTCAAGCTGCTGGAGGATCGCTACATCTGCGCCATGCGCCGTGGCCATCCACTGGCCAAGGACAAGTTGACATTGGAGCAGTACCTGTCGCTGTCGCACATCCATATTTCCAGCCGCCGCAGCGGGCTCGGTCTGGTGGACCTGGCGTTGGGCAAGATGGGTCTGCAGCGCAAGATCGCCTTGCGCTCACAGCACTATCTGATGGCGACCCAGGTGATCGACCAGACCGACATGGCGGTGACTGTCCCCGAGCGTTTCGCCCGCCGCCATAACCTGCATCAGGTGGACCTGCCGGTGGATATCCAGCCGCTGGAAACCCACATCTATTGGCATGAAAGCACCGATCAGGATCCGGCCAACCGCTGGATGCGCGAGCAGATGATCGAGATCGCCCAGCAGGTCACCGCCCAGCAGGATCTCTGAGGGCCGGGCGGGTGAAAGCCCGCCTCAGGCGCTGTCGCGCATCACCACTTCGAAGCCCACGTCGATACAGCGCTCGGCAGGCTGCTGACCCCGCATCAGGCTCAGCAGCATCTGTGCCGCCAACTCACCGATCTCGCCGCGCCGGGTGCGCACCGTGCTCAGCGCTGGATGCATCCAGGCCGCGGCCGGCAGGTCGTTGAAACCGGCGATCGCCAGCCGTCCAGGTACTTCGAGCCCCAGCTGATGGGCGCGGAACAGCGCCCCGAGGGCCAGGTCGTCGTTGTTGAAGAACACTGCGTCGATCTGCGGATGCTGCGCCAGAAGCCGATCCAGCAACTCTGCGCCAAGACCGATGGACGACAGCTGCGGCGTCAGCAGTTCCAGTGTTGGCTCGTAGCGTCCGGCCTGACGCATGGCCTGACGGTAGCCTTCGGCGCGTTGCAAGGTCCGTGGATCGAGCTGCGCCGCGGCGAATGCGACATGGCGGTAGCCGCGCTCAAGGAGCGTGCGGGTCATGGCCACGCCGGCTTCCAGTTGCGAGAAACCGACGCAGTAGTCGTCCGGCCGCTCGCTCAGCTCCATCAGCGTGACCATCGGTGCGGTGTAGTTGGCCAGCACCGCACGCGCGGCGTCGCTGCGCTCGAACCCGGTAAGCAGCAGCCCGGCCGGCTGGTGCGCCAGGTAGGCGCGCAGCAATCGCTCGTCTTCTTCCGGCCGGTAGTGGCTGACGCCGATCATCATTTCGTAGCCCGCCGGCATCAGCACGCGCTGGATGGCCTCGACCGTGTCGACGAACACCGCGTTGGACAGCGAAGGGATGATCACCGCGACCAGATTGGAGCGCGAACTGGCCAGGCTGCGCGCCGCGGGATGCGGCACGTAGCCGAGCGCCTTGACCGCCAGTTCAACACGCTCACGCAATGCATCGGATACCAGGTCCGGTTGCGACAGCGCGCGCGAGGCCGACATCAGCGAGCAGCCGGCACTGCGCGCGACATCGGACAGAGTAACTCGCTCGGCAGAGCGTCTGCGGCGTGTGGTCATGCGCGTTCCATGGGTCGAAAACGGCGGATTCTAGCAGCGGGCATTCTGGGGGCGCCTCCTAAGGTGCGGCCTTTTCCACTTCGGCCTGCACCTGGTCGAACAGCTCCTGGCCGACCGCATCGATCACCGTCTGGATCGCCGGCTGCGCCTTCTCGCGCATGCGCTGGATCTCATCGGGACTGACTTCGTTGATCTGCATGCCGCGCTCCTTCAATGCTGCCAACGCCTGGCTGGCCTCGCGACGGGTGTCCTCGCGCTCGGCATCGCGTGCCTTTTCCGCGGCTTCCATGAGGATGCCCTGCTCGGTAGCGGACAGCCCGTCCCACCAGCGCTTGGAAACCGTGACGATCCAGGGGCTGTAGACGTGATTGGTCACGCTCAGGTACTTCTGCACTTCATAGAACTTGGACGAGAGGATGGTATTGAACGGGTTTTCCTGGCCGTCCACGGCCTTGGTTTCCAGCGCCGTGAACAGCTCGGAGAACGGCAGCGGCACCGCGTTGGCGCCCATGCGCTTGAAGGTGTCGATGAACACCGGATTGGGCATCACGCGCAGCTTGACGCCATTGAAGTCCTCGAGCTTCTCGATCGGCCGGGCACTATTGGTCACGTTGCGAAAACCGTTCTCCCAATACACCAGCCCGACCAGGCCTTTTTCCTCGAGCTTGTCCATCACCTGCCGACCTACCGGGCCGTCCAGTACCTGATCGGCCTGGCGCGGGTCGGTGAACAGGAACGGCGTATCCCACACTGCCATCTCCTTGCTGATGCCGACCAGCGTCGCGGTCGAGCCGACCATCATCTCCTGCGCGCCGCCGATAAGGGCGTTCTGCATCTGGTCGTCCGAGCCGAGGCTGGCGGAGGCGAAGGTACGAACCTTCAACTTGCCGCCCGAGGCCTTGGCCACTTCCTCGGCCAGCAGCTTGGCCGCCCTGCCCTGATTGCTGTCTTCGTTGAGGCCGTAACCGAAGCGGATCATGCGTGGGCGGATGTCGTCCGCCGCCTGCGCGTAACCGAGGCTGAGTGTGCTGCCAAGCAAGGCGGCAGCCAGGGTGCTGATGAGAAGTCGTTTCATGTCGCGTTACCTTCTTGTTGTTGGACGTTGGGTTGTTGAACGCTTGGTTGCACGACCGGCGTTACCGCAGCCAGGCCAGGGGTACGGTGATGATCGAGGGCACGGCGATGAGCAGCCCGACGATCACCAGATAGATAAGGAAGAACGGCATGACGCCGCGCACCAGGGTTTCCATGCGCAGCCGGCCGATACCGCCGACCACGTTGAGCACCGTGCCCACCGGCGGCGTGATCAGCCCGATGGAGCCGATCAGCACGAACATCACTCCGAAGTACACCGGGTCGATGCCGGCCTTGATCGCGATCGGCGCCAGCACCGGACCGAGGATCAGGATGGTCGGCGTCAGGTCGAGCACCATGCCGACGGCGATCATCAGCAGCATGATGGCGACCATCAGCAGCTTCGGATCCTGCGCCAGCGGGCCGAGCATCGCGGCGATCTCGTCGGGCAGTTGCGCCAGGGTGATCATGTACGCGGACACCGTCGCGGCGGCGCAGAGGAACATCACCGAGGCGGTGGTGCGACTGGCGCGGGTCAGCACCTCGACCAACCCGGCCCAGTTCAGCTCGCGATAGAGCAATGTCGAAACGGCCAGGGCATAGACGGCGGCGACCACCGCCGCTTCGGTCGGGGTGAACAGGCCGCCACGCAGCCCGCCAACGATGATCACAGGCAGCATCAGCGCGGCGGCGCCGTCGACCAGCACACGGCGGCGCTCTGCAGCGCTGGCCTTTTCCTGTTTGGGTTCGTCGATCCGCCGGGCGATCAGCGTCCAGGCAACGATCAGGCCCATGCCCATGATCAGCCCCGGCACCATGCCGGCGAGAAACAGCTGGCTGATCGAAGTGCCGGTCACCACGCCGTAGATCACGAAAGGCATCGACGGCGGGATGATCGGCGCGATGATCCCGCCCGCCGCCACCAGGCCCGACGACGAACTCAGCGGATAACCGCGCTCACGCATCATCGGCAGCAGCAGCGTCGCCAGCGCGGCGGTATCGGCCAACGCCGAGCCGGACATGCTGGCCAGCAGCACCGAAGCGGCAATCGCCACGTAACCCAGGCCGCCGCGCTTGTGGCCGAAATAGGCCTGTGCCATGGCGATGATGCGCCGCGAGATGCCGCCGGCGTTCATCAGCTCGCCGGCAAGAATGAAGAACGGCACCGCGAGCAGCGGGAAGCTGTCGGCACCGGCCTGAAGATTCTGCGCCAGCAGCTGCACGTCCCAGAAATCCAGGTACCACATCAGCACCGAGCCGGTGAGCAGCAGCGCGAAAGCGATGGGCATGCCAAGCGTCATGAAACCCAGCAGCGATGAAAGGAAGACGACGACGGTCATACAAGTTCCTCGGTTGGGCAGTGCCCGTATTGTTCTGAATGCGGCGTCGCTTCAGTCCGCGGTGACATTCGCAGCGGCAGTGGCCGATGGCTGGTCGCGCCGCCAGACATTGACCAGCTGCAGCAGCGCGAGCACCGCCAGCGCCACCATGCTGGCCGCCACGGGCAGCATCGCCAGGCCGAGCGGATAGCCGACTACCGGGCTGTTGATGGTCCAGCCGAACTGCATCTGGTTCCAGCCGCCCCAGGCCGCCAGGCAGCTCGCAGCTGCCACCAGCAGCCAGCTGAGGGAGTCGACGACGCGGCGGAACAGCCGCGGGAAACGGTCGCGCAGCATGGAAAAGCTCATCAGCTCGCCGCGGCGCATGCTCGAAGCAACGCCGACGAACACCAGCCAGACGAACGCCAGCCGGGACAGCTCCTCAGCGCCGGTCCAGCCAGTGCCGAAGGCGTAGCGCAGCACCACGCTGGAGAACACCACGATGACCATGAAGGCCATCAGTGCGGCCATCAGCCAGTCGGTCAGGCGGTCGAAGTGCTGCGCGACCCTGCCGCTGTAGATCGGCTCGTTGGTCAGTGGCGGCGCCGTGGTAGCGCTATCAAACGGACGCGAAGAAAGATCGACCCGGGTTTCGATCAGCTCATCCAGTCCGCTGCCCTGCATCCATTCGACAATCTGGCGCAAGACGCCTTCGCGCGGTTGACTGGCATCCACCGTCAATACGCCGGGTTCGCCCTCGGGTGATTCGAGGGTGGCGAATTGGCTGTCCACCAGGGAAATCGGCATGAAATGCCCCGCCCTGCCGCCCACTCGCTGCACGGCGGTTTCGTAATCGATGGCCAGATGGGCGAAACGCAGCTCCGGAACAGCACTGCGCAGCAACTCCCGGTAGCTGCGCTTGAGCGCCGAGCAAGCCAGCACGAAGCCGCTGCCCGCTGCCAGGGTCCTCTGCATTTCGGCGATCAGCGCGTGCAGCCACTCCATGCGGTCGGCGTCGGACAGCGGAGTGCCGGCACGCATGCGCGCCACGTTCTCTGCCGGGTGAAAGTTGTCCGCTTCGATATGCGGCAGGCCGAGCGCGTCGGCTACGGCGTGGCTGGTCTCCGTCTTGCCGGAACCGCTGACGCCCATGACGACCAGCACCGGAAGCGCGGAAGCCTTTGAGGTATGCACTGAAGGCATGCGAGGAATCCATTGTTTTGCTTGTTTGGCCGGATGTTAGCGCTATCAAACAGCACGATAAAACTACCGCTCGTCGACCGATAAGTCACAAAACAGCTGCATCGAAGCGCTATCCCGTTCGACATTCGCCGCGGCACGACTACAATCGCGCCCCTGTGCAATCAAGGACACCGAGCATGCCCAAAGCCATGTGCCGCCACATTCTGGTCAAGACCGAGGCCGAAGCCGCGCAGCTGAAAAAGCGCATCGCCAATGGCGAAGCATTCGACGTGCTGGCGCGCAAATACTCGACCTGCCCGTCCGGCAAGAAAGGTGGCGATCTCGGCGAAGTGCGCCCGGGGCAGATGGTGCGCAGCATCGATCAGGTGATCTTCAAGAAGCCGCTGCGCGAAGTGCACGGCCCGGTGAAAAGCCAGTTCGGCTATCACCTGGTGCAGGTGTTCTACCGCGACTGAGCCAGCGCTCAGCCAAAGCGCTGCAGCTGCATTTCCCGCAGACGACTCAATGTGCGGCGGAATGGAAACGCCAGATAGCCCTCGGTGTACAGCTCATCCAGCGCCACTTGTGCCTCGATATAGAGCGGAATCCGCCGGTCATAGCACTCGTCCACCAGCGCGATAAAGCGTCGCACGGCATCGTCACGCGCGGCGAGCCTGGGCAGCTGGCGGTCGCCCGCCTCGACCCGCGCGGCTCCATCCTCGGTGCCGCGGGCAATGCGCCCATCGCGCTGCCTGCCGCCCAGCCTGGGCAGGTCACCAATCAGGATCGCCGTGAAACGGTCGCACAGCTCGATGAAGTCCAGCGCTGAAAACGGCTGCTCGCACAAATCGGCGAAGCGGCACCAGAGCACCAATTCGCTACGCCGCACGACGTCGAGGTGGCGGCGGCTGAGGGCCAATGGCTCGGTGCTGACTGCTCCAGCGGCGAGCGCCTCGAACGTCGCGACCAGCGCGCTGCCACTATCGGGCTGGGCGATCCAGTAGCGCTGCAGCGCAGCGCCGGGACGCAGGCGGTGATCGGCGCCGCCATCCACAGCCACCACATGCATGTGCTCCACGATGGCATCGATGGCCGGCAGAAAGCGCTCGCGATTGAAGCCGTCGGCATACAACTGCTCCGGCGGCTGATTGGAGGTGGCGACGATCACCACGCCGTGCTCGAAGAGCACTTGGAACAGGCGCCCCAGGATGATCGCGTCGCCGATGTCGCCGACGAACAGCTCGTCGAAGCAGAGCACGCGAATCTCTTCAGATAGTTCTCTGGCCAAAGCCTGCAGCGGATCCGCCGTGCCGTTGAGCTGGAACAGTCGGATATGCACCCAGCGCATGAAATGGTGGAAATGCTGCCGCCGCGACGGAACCGTCAGGCTTGCGTGAAACAGATCCATCAGCCAGGTCTTGCCACGCCCGACCGGGCCCCAGAGATAGACACCAAGCGGCAGGTCCGCACATGAAACCAGTGCCTCATGACAGGCCTGGAGCCGCGCGACAGCGCGCTGTTGAGCCGCATCGGGTACGAACCCGTCTTGCGCAATGGCCTGCTGATAACGTTCAAGGGGCGAGTCGGCGTGCATGATCGTCCGGCGCAAAAGCCGCCATGGTAGCGCACGCCTGCGCACGACCGCTCAGTTGTGCCCGTCCTGCAGCAGTCGCTCGGCTTGGGCGCCAAGCTGCTCCATCAGCATCGCCTGCGCTGGCAGCGGCTGCTCGTGAACACGGGTCACTGCGTAGACCGGCACGCTGATGGCCGGCTCGAGCAGACGGGTCTGCACCTCGCCGCCAGTGGCCGCCAGTGCGGTGAACGGATCGACCAGCGCCACGCCCTGTCCCGACGACACCAACTGTCGCGCCAACTGATAAGTCTGCACCCAGGTAACCACGCGCGGCGGCGGATCGAGCTCCTCGATGTGGCCGCGCAACAGGCTGCCCAGGGCATCGCGGGCGTCGATACCGATCAGCGTTTTACCCGCTAACGCCTGCAGCCGCAGAGGACGATGCAGTTCATCCGGCTGCCACCAGCCAGGCGGCGCGATCACACGCATACGGCCCTCGGTCAACAATTGGCTGCGCAGTCCCGGATGCTCCACGGCCTGTGACGTCAGCCCGAGATCGGCTTCACGCAGCAACAGCGCCTCGACGATTTCCGCCGTGTGCTGCGTCGCGAGCTGACAGACCGTACGTGGAAATCGCTCGCGCCAGGCGTACAGCGCCTGTGGCAGCAGCGCCTGAGCCAAGGCCGGTGTGCAGACCAGCCGCAGTGCGCACTCCTCGCCCCGGCCGAGGCTGTCTGCAAGGCGCCGCAGATTCTGCAGGTCGATAGCCAGGCGTTCGGTCTGCTGCTGCAGCACCCGCGCCTCGGCGGTGGGCTGCAGCTTGCCGCGCACTCGGTCGAACAGTGCAAAACCCAGTTGCTGCTCGGCATGCTTGAGAATCTTGCTCGCCGCCGGCTGGGAGATATGCAGCAGCTCGGCCGCGGCCGTCAGGCTGCCGGTTTGCAGGATCGCCTGGAACAGTTCGATATGACGCAGCCGCATGCATGTCCCTCCTTCAGTCGATCGAGCATAACCGCAGGTTATGGGAGCGCTCCATCCTTTCATTGGCCGCCCCGCTGGCCGGCGTCTTAGGCTGCGCTGATCGAGTCGGAGGAGCGGTTGTATGCGGGTAGCAGTCATCGGCGCAGGGGTCATCGGGCTTGCCACGGCCTATTCATTGGTGCGCCAGGGGCACAGCGTGGAGCTGATCGAACGGCGCGACGATGTTGCCCTGGAAACCAGCTTCGCCAATGGCGGGCAGCTCAGCTACCGCTACGTTTCGCCCCTGGCCGATGCCGGCGTGCCGCTGCAGGCGATTGGCTGGATGCTGCGCGGAGCCGATGCCCCGCTGCGCTTCCGACCGCAGGCGAGCCTGCACCAGTGGCGCTGGTGCCTGCAGTTCCTGCTGGCATGCCGGCGCTCGGTCAATCGGCGCAACGCGGCTCACTTGCTACGGCTCGCCCTGCACAGCCAGCAGATCCTGCGCAGCTGGCGCGAGCAGGACCGGCTGGACGGCTTTGCCTGGCGCGCCAACGGCAAGCTGGTGATCTATCGCGATCAACACAGCCTGCACAAGGGCGCGGCGGCCATCGACGACGATTCCGGGCAGCGGCTGCTGGACGCCGCGCAATGCGTCGACGTCGAGCCAGCGCTGGCGCCGTTGGCGGCATCGCTGCACGGCGGCATCTATTCGCCCGGCGACGAGGTTGCCGACTGCCATCTGTTCTGCACAGAACTGCTGCAGCGACTAGGCGCATCACCTCGGTTTCGTCTGCATACCGGCCAATCGGTGAGCGCATTGCGCACCGAAGGCAAGCGCGTCCGCGCGGTCGTGCTCGGGCGCGATGACATCGCCATCGACCATCTGGTAGTCGCGGCCGGCACCGGCAGCGTCGGGCTGCTCAAACCACTGGGTATCGACCTGCCAATCTACCCGCTCAAGGGCTACAGCCTGACCGTTGGGCTGGCCGACCAGGACGGCGTGCCGCAAACCAACGTCACCGACTACGACAACAAGGTCGTCTACGCCCGCCTTGATGACCAGCTGCGCGTGGCGGCAATGGTGGATATCGCCGGCTGGGATGCCGGGCTCGACCAGCAGCGCATCGCCACCCTGCAGCGTCTGGCTGGTGCCACCTTCCCCGGCGCCGGCGACTACCAACGCGCGCGGCAATGGGCGGGGCTGCGCCCGGCGACGCCCCAGGGCACGCCACTGCTTGGCCGCAGCGGCTTCGACAATCTCTGGCTCAACGTCGGCCACGGCAGCCTCGGCTTCACCCTGGCCTGTGGCAGCGCCGACCTGCTCACCAGCGTAATCGGCGGATCGCCACCCGCTGTTTCTCTGGACGGCTTGAGCCTGCCCGCCTGACCACTCAAAGAGGAAACCGATATGACCTTGCAACGCATCGAGAGCAATCCACGCATGTCCGCCGCAGTCGTTCATGCAGATCTTGTGTTCCTTCGCCGGCCAGGTGCCGGACGACCGCAGCCTGGATACCGCCGGACAGACCCGCGAGGTGCTGGCGAAGATCGACCGGCTGTTGACCGCCGCCGGCTCCAGTCGCGAGCACCTGCTCAGCGCGCAGATCTGGCTGAAGGACATCGATGCCGACTTCGCCGCCATGAACGAGATATGGAGCGACTGGCTGCCAGCAGGCTGCGCACCGGCACGGGCGACGGTGCAGGCGCGTCTGGCCTTACCCGAGGTGCTGGTCGAGATCATGGTGATCGCTGCGCGCACCTGACCACAGCGGTCTATCGTTCCTGCGCCGGCCAACCACAGTTGCAACCACCCACAATACAAACAAGAGGGAACCGCAATGAACCATCAGATCCGTAACGGCCTGTTCGGCATCACCCTGGCCGGCGCACTCGCCAGCGTCTTGGCCAGCACCAGCGTGCTGGCGCAGGAGCGCTTCGTCACCATCGGCACCGGAGGGCAGACCGGCGTGTACTACACCGCAGGCCAGTCGGTGTGCCGCTTCCTCAATCGTGCCGAGGTGAAGCCCGCCATCAAATGCAACGCACCCTCGACTGCGGGCAGCGTGACCAACATCGTGTCGTTGCACAAAGGCGAGTACGACTTCGGCTTCATCCAGTCCGACCATCAGCACAAGGCGCTGCAGGGCCTGGCGCCCTTCGACAAGGAAGGCGCCGTCGAACTGCGCGCTGTGTTCTCACTGCAATCGGAGATTCTCACCGTGGTCGTTCGCAACGACAGCGGCATCACCGATCTGGCCGGGCTCGAAGGCAAGCGGGTGAACATCGGCGTGCCCGGCTCGGGCAGTCGCGACACCTTCGAGGAAGTCATGCAGGCAAAAGGCTGGACGAACGCCAGCTTCGCTCTGGCCGCGGAACTCAAACCGGCGGAAATGGCTTCAGCCCTGGGTGACAACAACCTGGACGCCATCACCTATGTGGTCGGCCATCCGAGCGGTGCGATCCAGGAAGCCTTGACCAACGTGAAGGGCAGGATCATTCCCGTGCAGGGCGCCGAGATCGACAGTCTGCTGGCCAAGGCCGATTACTACAGCGCCGTGGAAATCCCCGCCGGGCTCTACCCAGGCGTGGACGGCGCCATTCCGTCGATCGGTGGCAAGGCCGTGCTGGCGACCACCAGCAAGACCGATCCGGAGGTGGTCTATCAGCTGGTCAAGTCGGTGTTCGACAACCTCGACCGGTTCAAGCGCCTGCATCCGGCCTTTGCCGATCTCAAGGCCGAAGACATGATTCGCGTCGGCCTGACTGCGCCGCTGCACGAGGGCGCCGAGCGCTATTACAAGGAGAAGGGCTGGCTGTAGGACAACGAGATCAGCGGGCGTCACCGCCCGCTGAGTACAGGCTCAGAGTTCCACGGACAGGCTAACGCTCAGGTTGCGCGGCTCACCCGGCATGACCCAGACATTGCTGTAGGAACGCTCGTAGTAGGTCCGGTCGAAGGCGTTGTTCAGGTTCATGCCAAGGGTCAGCTTTTCCGTCGCCTTGTAGCGCGCCAACAGATCCACGGTGGTGTACGACGGCAACTCGAAGTCGCTATCGGCCTGCCCTGCCCGATCACCCACGTAGTTCACGGCGCCGCCAAGGGAGAGTCCGCTGAGATCGCCATCGAGGAATTCGTAGGTGGTCAGCAGGCTGCCGCTGTGGCGCGGTACGTTGAGCAGCCGGCTGCCGCTGGCCAGGGTGTTGTCCCGAGTCACCTCGGCATCCACGTAGGCGTAACCACCGATCACGCGAATCGCATCGGTCAGCTGCCCGGCCAGCTGCAGGTCAATCCCGCGGCTGCGCACCTCACCCGCGGCTATCTGAAAACCGTCGTTCGCCGGATCGCTAGTCAGCACGTTTTCCTTGGTCAGATGGAAGGCGGCGGCGGTCAGCCCCAAACGGCCATCGAACAGGTCGAGCTTGACGCCAGCCTCATAACCCACGCCCTCTTCTGGATCGAACGTCGCGCCGCTGAAGTCCGCACCATTGTTCGGCTTGAAGGACTGCGAAGCGTTGGCGAACAACCCGACCTCCGGAACCAGCTGATAGAGCACGCCAACACGCGGCGTGACCTTTTCATGGGTCTGCTCGGTGCGCCGGCCGGCAACCTCATTGTCCAGGCGTTGCTCATAGTGGTCATAGCGGGCGCCGATGACGCCAAAGAGCTTGTCGGTAAAGCGAATCTGGTCCTGCAGGTTCAGTGCGCGGCTGTGCACCAGCTCATTACGGTCGACCGTACGGGCGGGATTGAAAGCCGGACGCGGCGCGCCGTAGACCGGGTTATAGAGATCGATGTTGCGCAGGTTGTTGGAGCGCAGCATGAATTCGCTCAGGGCGTAGCGCTCGTACTCGGTGCCGATCAACAGCTGATGCTCGATCGAGCCGGTATCGAAACGCCCGCGCAGCTCCAGCTGGGTGATTGCGTCCTGCCAATCGTAGTCGCGATAGCGCAGGTTGCGTGTCAGGGTGCGGTCATCGTCGGCAACCGCAGCCGCTTCGGTGGCGTAACCGTCCATCCGGCCCTGCTTGTAGTGGCTGGCCAGGCGCAGGGTCCAGACCTCGTTCAGGTCGTGTTCGAGTTCGGCCTGCAGCGTTTCGTTGTCGTTGCTGATCGGTCCATCCGAGGGCTCGCCATAGAACGCTGAGCGGGACACCTTGCCCAGGTCGCCGCCCGGTGCGACCACACCGCGATCGAAGGTCTGGCGGTTGCGCACCACCTCAGCCTGCACCAGTAATCGCGTGTCCGGGCTCAATTCCCAGCTAAAGGAAGGCGCGACGAACTGGCGCTCAGCCTCGCGATGATCGCGGAAGCTATTGCCGTCTTCGACGGCGATATTCATGCGATAGAGCATGTTGCCGTCTTCATCGAGTGGCGTGTTCACGTCCAGCGCGGTGCGATAGCGATCCCAGCGACCGGCGCTGAGATCGAGACGGGCAAAGCTGTCCAGTTGCGGCCGCTTGCTGACGATATTGATGGTGCCGCCAGGGTCGCCGCGCCCGTAAAGGCTGGCCGAAGGCCCCTTGAGCACTTCGACCCGCTCGATATTGGAAGCGTCCGGCGGGTTCATGAAGCCACGGTTGACGCTGAAACCGTCCTTGTAGAACTCCCCGGTGGTCAGCCCGCGCACGCTGTACTCGTACATCGTCAAGCCGCCAAAGTCATTCTGCCTGGCGACGCCGCCGGCGAAATCCAGCGCCTTCTCTGCACGCGGGCTGTCCAGATCCTGCAATACGGATGCTGGGATCACGCTGATCGACTGGGGTATTTCCTCGATGGGTGTGTCGGTCTTGGTCGCACTGCGCGTGCGTTTGGCGCGATATCCCTGAACCGGTCCATCGGCGCGTTCCTGGTCCGCCGTGATGGTGACCGAATCGAGTACCGCCGCCTCCTTTGCTATAGCCAGCGGCGCACCAGCCAGGATCAACGCCGCTCCGCAACCAACCCATTTCAATACCGCACTTGCGTTATTCATGCTTTAACTCAGACACCGATGTTATATCGTAACAATGCTGTCTGTTTGGCACACGCCTGTCAATGAAACGATTCGCATCCGCGCGCACTGGTGGGCCCTACCGGGCGTTTCCTGGTTGCCTCGTCAGGGCGTCCTTACGCCGGCAGTGTAGCTATGCGACAATGCGCGGCTGAACTCGGTAGCCACCCCGCATTCATCCGGCAGCAGGCGCAAACGCCCACCGTTGTCATTCACCTCAAAAATCGCTGGATCGACCAGCTCCCTGTCGGAGCGAGCTGGACCGCTGAGTATTGGTATCGGATCGGTATCAGCCTGATTCACGCAGCCACACGTCATTGATAGGTAAGCCCTTGATCTCCACCGCCAACATCACCATGCAGTTCGGTGCCAAGCCGCTGTTCGAAAACGTTTCCGTCAAATTCGGCGGTGGCAACCGCTATGGCCTGATCGGCGCCAATGGCTGCGGCAAGTCGACCTTCATGAAGATTCTCGGCGGCGATCTGGAGCCATCTGCGGGTCAGGTGATGCTCGAGCCGAACGTGCGCCTGGGCAAGCTGCGCCAGGATCAGTTCGCCTACGAGGAATTCAATGTCATCGACACGGTGATCATGGGCCATGAGGACCTGTGGAAGGTCAAGGCTGAGCGCGACCGCATCTACTCGCTGCCGGAAATGAGCGAAGAGGACGGCATGAAGGTCGGCGAGCTCGAAGGTGAGTTCGCCGAGATGGATGGCTACACCGCCGAATCCCGCGCCGGTGAACTGCTGCTTGGCCTGGGTATTCCGCTGGAGCAGCATTTCGGCCCGATGAGCGAAGTCGCACCGGGCTGGAAGCTGCGTGTGCTGCTGGCGCAGGCGCTGTTCTCCGATCCGGATGTGCTGCTGCTGGACGAACCGACCAACCACCTGGACATCAACACCATCCGCTGGCTGGAAACGATTCTGACGGCGCGTAACAGCACCATGATCATCATTTCCCACGACCGCCACTTCCTGAACTCGGTCTGCACCCACATGGCCGACCTCGACTACGGCGAGCTGCGCCTGTTCCCGGGCAACTACGACGAGTACATGACCGCCGCCACCCAGTCGCGCGAGCAGCTGCTGTCGGACAACGCCAAGAAGAAGGCACAGATCGCCGAACTGCAGACCTTCGTCAGCCGCTTCTCGGCTAACGCCTCCAAGGCCAAGCAGGCCACCAGCCGCGCCAAGCAGATCGACAAGATTCAGCTGGCTGAGGTCAAGCCTTCCAGCCGTATCAGTCCGTTCATCCGCTTCGAGCAGACCAAGAAGCTGCACCGTCAGGCGGTGACCGTGGAGCGCCTGTCCAAGGCGTTCGATGACAAGGAGCTGTTCAAGAACTTCAGCTTCACCGTCGAAGCCGGCGAGCGCGTGGCGATCATCGGCCCCAACGGCATCGGCAAGACCACCCTGCTGCGTACCCTGGTCGGCGAGCTGACTCCGGACAGCGGTAGCGTCAAGTGGACCGAAAGCGCCGACTACGGCTATTACGCTCAGGACCATGCCCACGACTTCGAGGACGATGTCAGCCTGTTCGACTGGATGGGTCAGTGGACCCAGGGCGGCGAGCAGCTGGTGCGCGGCACCCTCGGCCGCATGCTGTTCTCCAACGACGAGATCCTCAAGTCGGTGAAGGTGATCTCCGGTGGCGAGCAGGGCCGCATGCTGTTCGGCAAGCTGATCCTGCAGAAGCCCAACGTGCTGGTCATGGACGAACCGACCAACCACCTCGACATGGAATCCATCGAGGCACTCAACCTGGCGCTGGAGAACTACCCGGGCACGCTGATCTTCGTCAGCCACGACCGCGAGTTCGTCAGCTCGCTGGCAACGCGAATCATCGAGTTGTCCGCGAATGGCGTGACGGACTTCAGCGGTAGCTACGATGATTACCTGCGAAGCCAGGGCGTGATTGTCTGATCATCAGGCGAGCCTGACCGTCGCAGCGCCCTCACCCGCTGTGGCGAATCGGCAACGGCAGTCTTCGACGGGCACCCGCACGGTCGCAGACCGCAAAGGTGCGCCTTCAACGCATCAGCCAGGATAACGCCGCGCTAGAAAGCCCAGCAGCAGCTCGTTTACCCGCCCTGCCTGCTCGTTCTGAATCCAGTGACCGCACGGCGCCAGTACGCGCTGCTCCAGGTCCGGTACCCAGTCCGGCATCTTCTTCAGCGTGTAAGCCTCCAGTTCGGCAACCGGGTCATGATTGCCGATCAGGAACATCGTCGGTTGGACGATCTTCTGTCCCTGCAGCGGCTCGGTCAGCTGCCAGTTGCGCTCGAAGTTGCGGTACCAGTTCAGCGCACCGCGAAAGCCGTGCCCGGCGAAGGTCCGCCGGTATATGGACAGATCCTCTTCCGTACACCATTGCGGCAGCGGCCCCGCCTGCATGTCGTCTTCGAATAGCGTGCCGTCGGCGGGCTTGTCCTGCAGCAGCAGGTTTCGCCCCTGGTAGTACATGAGCAGGCGCAGAGTCCGATCGACGTCCACATCCAACTCTCGCTCAGCGCGCCCAGGCTCCTGGAAATAGAGGATGTAGTTGAATCGGCCAGCGCTGGTTTCGCGCATGATCTCGATGGCGGGCCGTCGCGGCCGGCCGGCGAAAGGCACCGACATGGTGACCAGCGCGGCGACTCGTTCGGGCTCGAGCAATGCCAGATACCAAGAGACCATCGCCCCCCAGTCGTGGCCGACCACCGCCACCTGCCCGTGACCGAAGTGATCCATGGCCGCCCGAATATCACCACACAGCGTCAGCACGTCATAGGCCGTCACCTCAGCCGGTGCGCTGCTATTTCCGTAGCCGCGCATCTCGGGAACGAACACGCGGTACCCAGCCGCCACCAGAGGATCAATCTGATTACGCCAGGAATGCCAGCACTCGGGAAACCCGTGCAGCAGCCATACCGGCCGGCCCTCTTCGGGGCCGAAGCAATACAGGCTGAGGGAAATGCCGTTGAGGTCGAGCTGGAAATGGTCGGCGGTCGCGGTCATAGGGCCTCCTGATGGAGAGCCCACTATGGCAAAGCCAGCCGCACTTGTACGCGTTATCAGCCGAACGAAGGCCAGGCCATCGAGCTGACGGATCAGGCCTGGACGCTGGTCCAGTCAATCAGCCCGAGCTGCCAGGTGGCCAGAATCAGCAGACCGAAGCCGATCCGGTACCAGGCAAATGCCGCATAGCTGTGGTTGCCGATGAACTTGAGCAACGCCCGCACCGCGAGCATCGCGAAGATGAACGAAGTCACGAAGCCGATGGCGAACACGGCGAAGTCGCCGGGCTGGAACAGATCGCGGTACTTGTAACCGGAATAGACCGCAGCGCCGACCATGGTGGGCATCGCCAGGAAGAACGAGAACTCGGTGGCGGCCTTGCGCGACAGCCCGAACAGCAGCCCGCCGATGATGGTCGAGCCCGACCGCGAGGTGCCCGGCACCAGCGCCAGACACTGGGCGAAGCCCACCTTCAAGGCCAGCGTCCAGGTCATGTCATCGACAGTCTCGGCGCGAATCGCATGATCGCGGCGCTCGGCCCAGAGCATCACGATGCCACCGATGACCAGTGCGGTAGCCACGGTGATCGGATTGAACAGATACTCGTGAATCAGATCGGCAAAGGCGACGCCGAGCACCACGGCTGGAAGGAAGGCAATCAGCAAGTTGGTGGTGAACTTCTGCGCCTGACGTTCCTTAGGCAGACCTACTACCACATCGATGATCTTGCGCCGGTACTCCCAGATCACCGCGAGAATCGCACCCAGCTGGATGATGATGTTAAAGGCCAGCGCCCGCTCGCCGCCGAAACCGATCAGATCCGCCACGATGATCTGGTGGCCCGTGCTGGATACCGGCAGAAACTCGGTTATACCCTCAACCACACCCAGAATCAGCGCCTGAATCGCAACCCAAAGATCCATCTATTCCCCTAAAGCGATGCAGTCCATCGCGACTCAATGCAACCAAGGTATATGTCGGACAGCCATCTGGCCGGCTGTTCTGACTCGCCCCGGAGAATTAAATTCCTCGGCAGGACGACGAGGGGGCTCATTTTTAGCCACGCGCGGCCGAAAAGCTACTCAGAGTGCCACGGCACGACCGGTGCGGTCGGGTGAAGCGCTTACCACCGACCAACCAGTAAAGAACGATAAGAAAAGTAACCTCAGGAGCCGTACTCATGAATCTGCTGCGCAATGTTCCCATAAGCAAGCGCCTCTGGCTGATCCCCGTGGTCGCCGTGGTCATGCTGTTCATCCTTGGCCTGCTGATGATCCAGCAGGTGCGCTCCGACTTGTATCGTGGCAAGCAGGAGTCCACAAGGCATGTGGTGGAAGCGGCCTCCGGCGTGTTCGAGCACTACCGCAAGCTCGAACTGAGTGGGGCCATGACGACTGCCGAAGCCCAAAAGGCAGCCATCGAACAGATCCGCCTGCTGCGCTACGACGGTCAGGACTACTACTGGATCAACGATCTCGGCCCGACCATGATCATGCACCCGATGCAGCCGAAGCTCGATGGACAGGATCTGTCGAAGATCAAGGACCCCGAAGGCAAGGAACTCTTCAACGAGATGGTCCGGATCGCCCAGCGCGACGGCGCCGGACTGGTCGATTACATGTGGGCCAAGCCCGGCGAGGAGAACCCGGTCCCGAAGATCTCCTATGTGCAGCTGTTCAAGCCGTGGGGCTGGATCATCGGTTCGGGCATCTATGTGGATGATGTCGAGCAGGAATTCTGGAACTACCTGACCCGCTTCTCCCTGATCGGCCTGCTGATCTCGGCAATCATGGCCGTCCTGGTGGCGATTCTGATCCGCAGCATTGTCCGTCCGCTTCGTCACACGATGGCGGCCATGGCCAACATCGCCAGCGGTGAAGCCGACCTGACCCGCACCCTGGACGTTTCCGGCAACGACGAGCTGACCACCCTTGGTCGTGATTTCAATCGATTCACGCAGAAGCTGCGCACCGTAGTCGGCCAGCTGTTCGAGACTGCAGGGGCACTGGACCAATCCTCCCGTTCGCTCAGCCAGCTGTCCGGCCAGGCGCACGAGCAGAGTCAGCAGCAGATGCTGCAGATGGAGCAGGTGGCGACAGCGATCAATGAAGTTACCTACGCCGTACAGGAAGTGGCGAAGAATGCGGAACATGCCTCCAGCGAAGTAGGCAGCGCCGAGAATCAGGCGGGCCAGGGCCAGCGCAACATCGAGACAAGCCTGCAGCAGATCGATGAGCTTTCGGCAACCATCGGCCAGGCAGTTGACGTCATCCAGTCGCTGGCTGACGAAACGACCAAGATCGGCTCGGTACTCGAGGTCATCGGCTCGATTGCGGAACAGACGAACCTGCTGGCGCTCAACGCTGCGATCGAAGCCGCCCGCGCTGGCGAGCAGGGCCGTGGTTTCGCCGTCGTCGCCGACGAAGTCCGCCTGCTTGCCCAGCGTACCCAGCAATCGACGGCCGAGATCCACGGCATGATCGAGCGCCTGCAGAAGAACTCAGGGGCTGCGGTCAATGTGATCATGGAAAGCAATCGCGCTTCGCAGCTGACTGTCGAGCAGGCGAGCCAGGCGGGCGAGAGCCTTGGTGAAATTGCTCAGGCCCTGCGCAACCTCTCCGGCTTGAACGCTTCGATTGCCAGCGCAACGCTGCAGCAATCTCACGTGGTTGAAGACATCAACCAGAACGTCACGCAGGCTGCAGGGCTGGCCCAGGAAAGCACGCTGGCTGCCGAGCAATCCAGTGAAGCCGGCAAGCAGCTTGGCGAGCTTGCCGGTCAGCTGAACCGGCTGCTGAGCCAGTTCCGCGTTTGATCGCCTCTGCGACTCGCCCGGCATGGGCGAGTCGCAAGGTGCCATTAACAGGCACTACTCTCCTGCATCGGCACCATGGTGAAGCCGAGGCACTCGGCAGACGGCGGTTTCAGCTCGCGACAGGTTGTCGCACCGAAATATTTTCGTGACTCGCCGGCGGTGAGCTAACCCGTCCGACCTAAATCGATTTTTCCAATATTTCCAGCGACTTAAGTAGGCCTTTGGAGCCACTGCCGGAGAACCGCCAGCCTTATACTTTTGGCTAATTGCAAAGGCCTTCAAATTTTTTCGAACTCGCATGTGACTTGCCAGTCCTCTGGGTACATCAACTGCAATGTAAGGCCAACGCCAACGAGCTTGGCTGCAGGTATTTTGGGTATCACACAGAGAGACATGCCCCATGCACACCCCGCTGCGTATCAATGAAGCCCTTCTGATCACCGATCGCGCATTCAAACCCTTCCAGTGCGTCGCCTGGACCCTTCCCGAAGGGAATGGCGAAGTCAGCATCACCGTCGTCGATCGCGACGAAGCCCGTCTGCTCGGCCGCTGCAAGATGTCCAGCAGCGTGTTCACCGACCCGGTGAAGCTTGGCGAAACCCTGGAACAAACCCGCGAACAACTGAGCCGCAACGGCGCTCATTTCTCGCCGTGGCACATGCCCGAGTAAGCATGAGTTGCTCGAACCAAGGCCTGCAGCGGCGCGCTCCAGGCCTTTTTTCTTGCTCGACGTTCTCTATGCAGCCCGAAGCTGACTGATCCAATCGCCTGTTTGAAGGTCACAACATCAACAAGCGAAACAGGAGAAGCTCATGAAAGGCGCAGAAGCGTACGTCAACGATCAATGGCACAGCTGTGGTCTCGCCGACCTTCCACGGGGGCCTGGTGCCCATGCAGTCAAACTGCATTTCATCGTGCCGCGAGACGCCCAGATGCCCGGCCTGATCAACCACATCAACGAAGTCGCACTGCGACATCTGAGCGAGTTCTATGAAGGACGCACCGTCACGCACAAGCCCGTGGTCGGCTCGGTGGTAGGCGACGGCAGCGGTGACGGAATTGACTTGGAGTTCGACGTAACGCCAGCAAGCTGAACCGGCTGGCAACCTGCCTTGTGTAGCGAAGCGCTCTAGAATGAGCCGGGAGAGGCGCTTTGCTGCGTCTGCGCCCGCTCTATCGGAAGGATGAACCGCAATGACCCCCTTTGACCTGCAGCGCATGCTTCTGCACGAATTTCCGCTGATGTTCGTTGCGGAGGTCTCGCTAAGGGCGCTATTGGCGTTCATCGCGGTTTTCGTCTTCCTCAAGGTCAGCGGACGGCGCGGGATTCGCCAGCTATCCGTGTTCGAACTGGTGATCATCCTGACCCTCGGCTCGGCTGCGGGCGACGTCTCCTTCTACGACGATGTTCCGCTGCTGCCGGTGGCGGCGGTATTCGCCACGTTACTGGTGCTGTATCGCCTGACCGTGTTCTTCATGAACCGCAGCCCGCGCTTCGGCGTCTGGCTGGAAGGCAAGCCGGTCACCATCATTCGCGACGGCATCTATGAATTGCGCAGTCTGGATGGCCTGAACATTTCCGCCGACGAGTTCTTCATGGAGCTGCGCCAGCAAGGCGTCGAACATCTCGGGCAGGTCAGGCTCGGCATTCTGGAGAACGATGGCAACGTCAGCCTGTTCTTCCATGAGCCCGAAGCGGTGCGCCCCGGACTATCTGTGCTGCCACCGGAGTACCGGCCGGTTTTCCATCAGGTCCCCGCGGCCGGAATGTATGCCTGTAGCCGCTGTGGCTTTCCTCAGGCACTCGAAAGCCAGCAAGCGCAGTCATGCCCACGCTGCTCCAATCCCACGTGGTCGAAGGCGCTTTCGACGCTCAGGTCGCGCTGATACACGGTACGAACCGCCACGACTGTCGCCGGTCAGTTGTTACAAGGCCGCCGAAACAAGCATTTCGAGCGCCCTTTCCTTCCGATCCAGCAGCAGGAGCAAACCATGCTTGGCGACTACTCATCGATCAATGACCACCTCGAAACAGCGCGCAAGCACGCCGACCAGGCGGAAACCGAAGCCAAACCGGAGCTTTATCGTGAAGCCGTGGATGAGCTGGTTGCAGCCATCCGCTTGCTGATGCGCAACAGCAACGAAAAGGATAACTAGCCCATCCAGGCGCCTTGCCGGCGCACTGCCGGCAAGGCCATAGCGGGAAATCGCCGACATGCGCAATGACACCGTGCTGGACGAGCCTCCGCGACTGGCCGAAGGTACCCGCCCTGTTCCCGCCGACGAAAGCAGCGACACCGGCACCCTGCTCTGCCCTGACCTGACCTGCCTGATGACCTGCATTACGTCGATGATTCACAGCCGGGCATCAGGCGCAAATTGCAGCGCGGCAAGTTCGTTTACTTCGGGCCGAACGGCGAGCGCATCCGCGACGACGCCGCGATACAGCGGATCAACAAGCTGGTGATACCACCGGCCTATCGTGACGTATGGATCTGTCCTGATCCGCAGGGACATTTGCAGGCCACCGGACGTGACGCACGCGGCCGAAAACAGTATCGCTACCACAGCCGCTGGCGGGAAATCCGTGACGGCAACAAGTACGACCGCATGCTCCAGTTCGGCGAGGCGCTACCGAAACTGCGCCAGAAGCTGGAAAAGCACCTGGCCGCCCCGGAGCTCTCACGTGAGAAGGTCATGGCGCTGGTGGTAACGCTACTCGAATCCACACTGATCCGAATCGGCAACTCCCGCTACGCCCGGGACAACCGCTCCTATGGGCTGACGACCTTGCGTACACGGCATGTCGATATCAGCGGCACCTCGATCCGTTTTCATTTTCGCGGCAAGAGCGGCGTTGAGCATGAAGTTACTCTGCGCGACCGCCGCTTGGCCAGGCTGATGCGCCGCTGCATGGAGCTGCCAGGTCAGCAGCTGTTTCAATATCTGGACGAAGATGGCCAACGGCGCGCCGTCAGTTCCAACGATGTGAATCTCTATCTACGAGAAATGACCGGCAGCGACTTTACCGCCAAGGACTACCGCACCTGGGCCGGCAGCGCGCTGGCGTTGGAAAGGCTGCGCAAACTGGATAGCGCGCCTGATAGTGTTGCCAAGCAAAACCTCGTGGAGACGGTCAAGCAGGTCGCCAGCCAGCTGGGAAACACCCCTGCGGTCTGCCGCCAGTGCTATATCCATCCGGCAATCCTGGACGCCTTCAGCGCAGGCGATCTGGCCAAGCCAAGGGCTGCGCGCAAGCGCAAATGGCTCAGTGCTGAAGAAGTCGCATTGCTCAACTTTCTGCAGCAACAACGAACCGCTTAGCGCGCCGAGCGATTCCGCGCAGCGACGTCAATGCTCATGCAGCGTAACGCGATTGCGCCCGCAGGCTTTCGAGACATACAGCGCCGAATCGGCCCATTCGATCAACTGGGCATGGCTGGTGGTTGGCATGCTGAGATCGGCCACCCCCAGGCTGATGGTGAAGCGAATGCGGTACTGCTCATGGCGAACCTCGCGCGCCTCGACCGCCTGCCGGAGCCGTTCGGCGAAGATCAGCGCGCCTTGCTTGTCAGTATCTGGCAACAGCACCACAAACTCTTCACCGCCGTAACGCCCAGCCACATCCGAGTCGCGCAGATTCTCCCGGATCAGATCCGCGACCTGCTGAATGACGCTGTCGCCCACCTGATGACCATAGCTGTCATTGATTGCCTTGAAATGGTCGATATCGAACATGACCAAAGCCGCCTGGCTGTCATAGCGGCGATGCCGAGCGTAATCCAGCCGCAGCATTTCTTCCCAGTGCCCGCGGTTGTAGAGGCCCGTCAGGCGATCGGTGCTGGACAGGCGCTGCAGCTCGGCATTGGCCGCCTGCAACTGGCGCCGGTTCACCGCTACGTCGGTGACGTCGTAGATGATCAGGCATACCTGATCGATGCTGCCGTTGATGCCCTTGAGCGGCAGCAGCGTGGTGTTCTGATACATGAAGTCTTCCAGCCCGGTGATCGGCTGGTAGTTCTTGAAGCGCAGCAGGTACGGCCGCTGCTCCCAGATGGTGAATGACGGCGTGCCCAGGGTCATCACGCTCTCGACCTTGCGGCGGAACCAATCCTCATCCACCTCGGGGAAAAGCGTAAAGAAACTCTGGTTGCGCGCAGTCTCCGGCTGCAGCCCGGAGCGGTTTTCCATGAAGGTGTTCCAGACTTCGACGCGGTAGTCGCGGTCCAGCACCACCACCCCCACATCGATGCTCTGGACGATCGCCAGCAACCAGTGAAGCTCGTTCAACTCGTGGGTATCGCTCATGCTCAATCCATTAGGTGGGCGAGCTTGCGGGTCAGCAGCTCGACCGAATCTTCCGTGAACAACAGCAGCAGGTCGAAATGGATATCGTGACCTTCCAGGCTGTAGCTGATCTCCACCGCCAGCGTCTTCTTCCACCGACCGCTGTTGATCCTTATCAGTTCTTCGATCGAGGCGTGCTGACCGAGTACCTGTGGGTGCCCCTGGGAAAAAACCACCTCGATCTGCTCAGCGATGCCGCTCAGGCAGGCGCTGATCAGCAGGCTCGAGAGATCCAGCAGCATTTCCATCTCAAGGTAATCCTGACGGCGCATAAGACGCGCCATGTCGGCTACTTCCGAATCATGGAACAGCAGCAGTGCTTCGCCGGCGATCCCGCCGCCGATGTAACCCTGGCAGACGGCAGTAAGCTTTTCGCCGCGCGCTGCATCGGCCAACGCCATGTGCAGCTCGCCGACCTCGAGGATGTTGACGTTGGGAATCGGCAGCTGGATGAACACGCCGAGCACTCTGGCCAGCAGAGCCGCGGCGCGGCCCATGGCGATATTGACGACTTCGCGGAAGGTGTCGCGAAAGCTGATACGTTCGCCGTCGACCCGGGTGATCAATGCGGATACATCGTCCAGCAACCCGAGGCTGGCCAGCGTCTGCCGCAGGTGGACCGGATCGGCCGGCTTCTTGATGAAGGCGCGTGCGCCAAGCGCCAGCACGCGGCGTACGGCCTCTTCCTGGATATCGGCGGATATCACGATGGTCTTGCACTCGAGCTGCTCTTCGCGCAGCTGAGCGAGGACCTGATATCCGTCCATTTCCGGCATGGTCAGATCGAGCAACAGGACATCGATATCGCCCTGACGGATCCGGTCCAACGCCTCGACGCCAGTAGCAGCCTGGCTGACCGTAACCGGCCAGCCAGCAGGCAGCGCATGCAGTAGCTGCTTGCGCGCCAGGCTGGAATCATCACAGATCAGGAGGGAAATGGCAGACATCTGGTGCGAGCTCTCGTTGCCCGATCAACCGAAGGGCGAGAGCTTATCGCAGGACAGAGCTGCTGTGTGCACCATGGAGGCAAAATAGTGGCATTTCGTCCGAAATGCCACTGGAGGGCCCGGCGAGCCGGGTTCGACGGCTCGCTGGATCAGTAGTAAGCGTTTTCGCGATTGGTATGGTCGGTCACGTCGCGCACGCCCTTGAGCTCCGGAATACGGGCCAGCAGGGTCTTCTCGATGCCTTCCTTGAGGGTAACGTCAGCTTGGCCACAGCCCTGGCAACCACCGCCGAACTGCAGCACCGCGATGCCTTCGTCAACCACATCGATCAGAGTGACCTGCCCGCCATGGCTGGCCAGGCCGGGATTGATTTCGGTCTGCAGGTAATAGTTGATGCGCTCGTTCAACGGACTGTCTTCACTGACCATCGGCACTTTGGCGTTCGGCGCCTTGATCGTCAGCTGGCCACCCATGCGGTCGGTCGCATAGTCGACCAGTGCATCTTCCAGAAACGGCTCGCTGGTGCCATCGATCCAGGCGGTGAAGCTCTTCAGAGCCAACGCAGTGTCGTCCGGCTTCTCTTCGCCCGGCTTGCAGTAGGCAATGCAGGTTTCGGCATAAGGAGTGCCCGGCTGGGTGATAAAGATGCGAATGCCGATGCCCGTGGTGTTCTGCTTCTCAAGCAGGTCAGCCAGATAATCGTGTGCAGCTTCGGTAATAGTGATCGCGCTCATGAGAACTCCTCGCAGACATGCGCCGCAGTGTACGCCAAACCACTGCCGCGGTTAAGTCCTAGTATTTTAGTCGGACTATCGATTTTCAAGTTCCCTGCGCCATCCGAACGGTCCGCAATCCGGAAATCACAGATTCTCGTAGCGGTTCATATCGAGCACGCCTGCTTCAACTGGCTCGGTTTCTTCAAGGTAGCGAGTCAGATCGGTGAAGTAGTCCCAAAAACGCGGATGGCTGCGGCGTACGCCCCAGCGCTCGACCAGGCGTTCGAAGTCACGGTTATCCCGGACCTGCTCAAGCGCGGAGACAAAGGCCGGCACATCCGCCGCAGGCATGTTGAACAGGAAGTTCGGGTAACTGCTGAGGATGCCGGGATATACCGTCAGGGTGTCCAGTCTCGGCTGCCAACGCAGCGACTCGCCATACATGAAGGCCACATTACTGTGGGCACGATTGCGCAACAGGCTGTAGAGCTCACGCCGGCCGTCACCAGCCTCGACGCGCAGCAGCGTGGCTTCTGGCAAATACTGGATGGCGGGCAACCCGGCACCCAGCCGGTTGGTAAGGCGGCTGAGCGCCTGCTCGGCTCGCTGCAGCAGCGCTGGCTGACCCGCGCGGAAGCAATGGCTGCCCTGGCAACGGTTGATCGGATCCGGCGTTGCATTGATGCCGGCATAGCGCGCGAGCAGCTGACGGGCAAACGCTCGCTTGGCGTCGGCCTTGCCCAGATCGAGCAGCGACGGCGTTGTAGCGTCGATCGAGGTATAGGCCAGTAGCAGCTTCAGCTGCCCGCCTTTCTCGTACCAGCCATTTAGAATCCCCTGGCGGGACGAAGCCGGCAGCAGGCGGAGGAAATTCAGCTCCGCACCATTGCGGATCAGATCGAAGTACAACCGTGTCTGCCCTTGATGGGAAACGTTGCCGAACACGTCGAAGTTGACCACAAGCTGGTAATAGGTGCGCTCGAGCAGCGGATAGTCCATCCACCAGAGTGTTTGCGGGATTTCTCCGATCAGCCCTTTGCGCACCGAGGCGCTGTCATGCTGGCGGAAGATGCTCAACAAGGCGTTGTCATTGCCGGACCAGATATGCGCCCAGTCTGCTGGCTTGTTGGCATAAGCCTGCGTGCGTAGGTGCTCGTACTGGTTTCGCTTGACGCGGTAGGTCTTCCAGAACGCCAGCAGATTGCCCATCTCATCGAACTGCCCCGGCATTGCCAGCAGCGGTGTGGTCTGCTCACGGTAGCGGCGGTCCGTCAGATACAGATCGTGCTGCGGATCCTGGAAGAAAACCCAGAAGTTGTCGCGAATCACGTCGGTTGCGATCTGCCCGCGACATACGGGCCCCCTGATGAACGTACGCACGAAATACTCGGCGTTATCCAGCATGAACTGATAGCGCGCCTGGGCCGGAATCGCCTGGAAGGTCTTGAATGGGTTGGCCCGATGAGCGGCGCCGTAGCCAGGAATGCTATCGACGGGCCAATCATCCTCGAAAAACAGCGCCGTGACTCGCGCCAGCTTCTGAGCACTCAACGGATAGGTAATGTGCGTCTTGTGCACGATCACATCTGGAATTGGTCGCAGCCGATAACTGAAGCGGGTGCCCGGATCATTGTTGGGCCGACGTGCCGCGATAGGGTCGACGGGCTCGCCACTGGGAGTGCGCGAACGCACCAGCTGGTAGAAGTGGCCGCTCTCCCCCCCTTCGAAATGCAGATGCGCAATAAAAAGGTGCTCATACAGCCAGCGGCCAACCAGATTGCCCCGAGCGCCGGGAGTGTTGAATAAGCGCTCCCACTGCTCAATCTGCAACGCTTCCGCAGGTGTCGGCTTCAGCTGCCGATGCTCGACCGGCGCGCCCTGCTCGAGCCAGCGCTGAACGACTGTGTACTCTTCGTCGCTAAGACCGGTAACGGCAAACGGCATGCCGCCATGGGCGTTCTTGCGCGCATAGCCGTCGAATTCACCGGGTAATGGGCAACTGTTCTCCCGGCCGATGCCAATATCCAGCCCCGGCGGCAGCTTGGCATTCGGCACCAACGGTTGACTGCGCCCCAGTTCCAGCATGCGCGCCATCAGCGCTGCCTGATTGCCCTCGGCTTCCAGCACCGAGTGAAAGCCCTTGCGTCGCCACGCCGCTTCCCCTTCGGCGTCGAGAAATAGCCGGGTCGGCTGTTGCGCCTTGACCCGAACACCGTTGTAGACCGGGAGCTTGTGGCCACCTCTTGACGCCCCCTCGCCGCTGCCCAGATTGAGCTGGCAAGGCGAGTCATAACAGGCATGGCAGGCGACACACTTGGCGGTAAAGATCGGCTGGATATCGCGCTGATAGGAAACAGCTTCGGCCTGCACAGCGCTGCCAATCAGGAGCAGCAGGCAGCCGAGCCACAAACGGAGGGACATGAAACGAATACCTTGGAGTGAACCTGCATTCTATTCGCCTCAGGCGACAGCCGCTTGTTCGCTCAACCTGAATAATCTTCATGCAAAAGCGCGGAAGCTAAAAAAGCATGCAGCTTTGCTATCATTCGCGCTCTTTTGTCTCAGCTTTTTCAGGTAGTTCCCATGTCCACTCGCAGCTCCCGTCTTCAGGCCCTCCAGCAAGCGCTCAAAGAGCGCATTCTGATTCTGGATGGTGGCATGGGAACGATGATCCAGAGCTACAAGCTGGAAGAAGAGGACTACCGTGGCACGCGCTTCGCCGACTGGCCGCAGGACGTCAAAGGCAATAACGACCTGCTGCTGCTGAGCCGCCCGGATATCATTCAGGCCATCGAGAAGGCCTACCTCGACGCCGGCGCAGACATCCTCGAAACCAACACCTTCAACGCGACCCGCGTCTCCCAGGCCGACTACGGTATGGAAGAGCTGGTCTACGAACTGAACGTCGAAGGCGCACGCCTGGCCCGTGAAGTGGCGGACGCCAAGACCGCCGAAACGCCGGACCGTCCGCGCTTCGTCGCCGGCGTACTCGGCCCGACCAGCCGCACCTGCTCGATCTCCCCGGACGTCAACAACCCCGGCTATCGCAACGTCACCTTCGACCTGCTGGTGGAGAACTATGTCGAAGCCACCCGCGGCCTGATCGAGGGCGGTGCCGACCTGATTTTGATCGAAACGATCTTCGACACGCTGAACGCCAAGGCGGCGATCTTCGCCGTGCAGCAGGTGTTCGAGGACGAAGGCGTCGAGCTGCCGATCATGATCTCCGGCACCATTACCGATGCATCCGGCCGCACCCTGTCCGGGCAGACCACCGAGGCCTTCTGGAACTCGGTGCGCCACGCCAAGCCGATCTCCGTTGGCCTGAACTGCGCCCTCGGCGCTAAGGATCTGCGTCCGTATCTGGAAGAACTCTCCAGCAAGGCCGAGACCTTCGTCTCCGCGCACCCCAATGCGGGCCTGCCGAACGCCTTCGGCGAATACGACGAAAGCCCGGCAGAAATGGCCGCGGTGGTCGAAGAGTTCGCCGCCTCGGGCTTTCTCAACATCATCGGCGGCTGCTGCGGCACCACGCCGGCGCATATCCAGGCAATTGCCGAGGCGGTCAGCAAATACCCGCCGCGCGCCATTCCGGACATTCCCAAGGCCTGCCGCCTGTCGGGCCTGGAGCCGTTCACCATCGACCGCAGCTCGCTGTTCGTCAACGTCGGTGAGCGCACCAACATCACCGGTTCCGCCAAGTTCGCCCGCCTGATCCGCGAAGAAAACTACACCGAGGCTTTGGAAGTCGCCCTGCAGCAGGTCGAAGCCGGCGCCCAGGTGATCGACATCAACATGGACGAGGGCATGCTGGATTCGAAGGCGGCCATGGTCACCTTCCTCAACCTGATCGCCGGCGAGCCGGATATTTCCCGCGTGCCGATCATGATCGACTCGTCGAAGTGGGAAGTGATCGAGGCAGGCCTCAAGTGCATCCAGGGCAAGGGCATCGTCAACTCGATCTCGATGAAGGAAGGCGTCGAGCAGTTCAAGCAGCAGGCCCACCTGTGCAAGCGCTACGGTGCCGCCGTGGTGGTCATGGCCTTCGACGAGGCCGGTCAGGCCGATACCGCCGCACGCAAGCGCGAAATCTGCAAACGCAGCTACGACATCCTGGTCAACGAAGTGGGCTTCCCACCGGAAGACATCATCTTCGACCCGAACATCTTTGCCATCGCCACCGGCATCGAGGAACACAACAACTACGCAGTCGACTTCATCGAGGCCTGCGCCTACATCCGCGACAACCTTCCCTATGCACTGACTTCGGGCGGCGTCTCCAACGTGTCGTTCTCGTTCCGCGGCAACAACCCGGTGCGCGAAGCGATCCACTCGGTATTCCTGTTCCATGCGATCAAGGCAGGCCTGACCATGGGCATCGTCAACGCCGGTCAGCTGGAGATCTACGACGAGATTCCAAAGGAGTTGCGCGACGCAGTCGAGGACGTAGTTCTCAACCGCAGCGCCAACGGCACCGAAGGCTTGCTGGAGCTCGCTGACAAGTACAAGGGCGACGGCTCGGTCAAGGAGGCCGAAACCGAAGAATGGCGCAGCCTGCCGGTGGACAAGCGCCTCGAGCACGCACTGGTCAAGGGCATCACCGCCTTTATCGTCGAAGACACCGAGGAATGCCGCCAGCAATGCAAGCGACCCATCGAGGTGATCGAAGGCCCGCTGATGAGCGGTATGAACGTGGTTGGCGACCTGTTCGGCGCCGGCAAGATGTTCCTGCCCCAGGTGGTCAAGTCGGCGCGCGTGATGAAGCAGGCCGTCGCGCACCTGATCCCGTTCATCGAGGCGGAAAAAGGCGACAAGCCGGAAGCCAAGGGCAAGATCCTCATGGCCACGGTGAAAGGCGACGTGCACGACATCGGCAAGAACATCGTCGGCGTGGTGCTCGGCTGTAACGGTTACGACGTTGTCGACATGGGCGTGATGGTGCCGGCGGAGAAGATTCTGCAGACCGCCATCGCGGAGAAGTGCGACATCATCGGCCTCTCCGGCCTGATCACGCCTTCGCTGGACGAGATGGTCCACGTTGCCAAGGAAATGCAGCGCCAGGGCTTCAGCCTGCCGCTGATGATCGGCGGCGCCACCACGTCCAAGGCCCACACCGCGGTGAAGATCGACCCGCAGTACCACAACGATGCGGTGGTCTACGTCACCGACGCCTCACGCGCGGTGGGTGTCGCCACTACTTTGCTGTCCAAGGAACTCAAGCCGGCCTTCGTCGAGAAGACCCGCGAAGAGTACGCCATGATCCGCGAGCGCACCGCCAACCGCAGTGCGCGCACCGAGCGCCTGAGCTATGCCCAGGCCGTCGCCAACAAGCCGCAGTTCGACTGGGCCAGCTACACGCCGGTCAAGCCGAGCTTTACCGGCCGCCAGCTGCTGGAAGATATCGACCTGCGCACGCTGGCCGAGTACATCGACTGGACGCCGTTCTTCATCGCCTGGGACCTGGCCGGCAAGTACCCGCGCATTCTCGAGGACGAAGTGGTCGGCGAAGCGGCCACCGCGCTGTTCAGCGATGCCCAGGCCATGCTGAACAAGCTGATCGACGAGAAGCTGATCCGCGCGCGCGCCGTGTTCGGTTTCTGGCCAGCCAACCAGGTGCAGGACGATGATCTGGAAGTGTATGGCGACGGCGGCGAAAAGCTGGCCACCCTGCACCATCTGCGCCAGCAGATCATCAAGCCGGACGCCAAGCCTAACCTCTCCCTGGCCGACTTCGTCGCGCCGAAAGATAGCGGCATCACAGACTATGTGGGTGGCTTCATCTGCACCGCCGGCATCGGTGCCGAGGAGCTGGCAAAGGCCTATCAGGACAAGGGCGACGACTACAACTCGATCATGGTCAAGGCGCTTGCAGACCGTCTCGCCGAAGCCTGCGCCGAGTGGCTGCATCAACAGGTGCGCAAGCAATACTGGGGCTACGCCAAGGATGAGCAGCTGAGCAACGAGGAGCTGATCCGCGAGCAGTACAAGGGCATCCGCCCTGCCCCGGGCTACCCCGCGTGCCCGGACCACACCGAAAAAGGCACGCTGTTCCAGCTGCTGGATGCTGACGGTATCAGCCAGGTCACGCTCACCGAGCACTACGCCATGCTGCCTACCGCGGCCGTCAGCGGTTGGTACTTCGCTCACCCGGAGGCGCAGTACTTCGCGGTAGGCAAGATCGACAAGGATCAAGTGGAAAGCTACAGCCAGCGCAAGGGCGAAGACATCGCCGTCAGCGAACGCTGGCTGATGCCGAACCTGGGTTACGACAACTGATCCCGCGGCGGGCGCCTGTGAGCGCCCGCCGTCGTTCCGCTCAATGGAGCTTGCACCATGTCATCCGAAACACCGCTGCTGATCGACGAACTCGAAACGGCCGACATGCTGATCATCGACGACCTGCATGCCTGGCAGTTCGCACTGAACGAGGCGTTGCTCGATGATGCCGACGCCGCCGCGGAGGCCAATCAGCCATTCGCCAGTGAAGACATCCTGCTGACCATCGATCTGGTCGACGGCCGCACGCGCCGCCAGTGGCAGTTCAGTTACAACCAGATCATGGAAGCCCAGCGCCAACCCGACGGCGAAAGCTGGCTGCTGGAAGGCCCGCACCGCCTGCGGTGCCTCAGCGCCATCGGCGGCGAGGACGAGGACGAGTAACGCGTCTCTAGCCGCCTCGCCCTGCGCGGGCGACGGCTATTGAACTCGCAGTCGCCCCCTCTCCGGCGGCTGCCGCTGACTTCGCACCCTCCATCAGCGGCCGTTCGATATAGCGATAGCTCAGGCCAGCAACGATCAGCGACATGGTTACGCAAAGCGCCACGCGCGGCAGCAGCGGCTGGTCATCGAGCAAACTCATGCACAGCAGCCAGACCGGGATATGGCACAGGTACAGGGAGAACGACAGCTGCCCGATTGTCTCCAACGGGCGCGACAAGGCGCCGAAGATCGCCTCGCTGGAACAGACCGCCAGCATGAATGGCACGGCCAGCACCAGCGTCGCCGCCGCCCAGCGAAACGAGGCGAGCGGCTCCAGGGCGATGGCCAGAATGCTCGCCGAGACCACCGCCAGACCGGTCACCAGCACTTTGGCGGTGGCGGTCATCGCCTCGATGTCGCGCTCGACGACGCGAAACTGATCCAGCGACGACAGCTTCCATAGCAGCAACCCCATGAACAAACCGTTCACCCGGAACAGCCACTCTGGCGCGAACGGGTTGGCGAAGCTGAACCACAGTACGATGCCTATCACCGCCGGCCAGAACGCCCGGCGTAGCAGGAGCAGCAGCGGAAACAGCAGGTAGAACTGCACCTCAAGAGCGATTGACCAGAAATAGCCAAAATCCGTCTCGTGCAGGCCGTTGAAGACATTGGCGAGAAAGAACGCCGCGCTCGCCGTCACGCCGAGCAGCGTGTCCAGCGAGTAAGCCGGCGCCCCACGCGGCGGCTCGACGACGCTGAACATCAACACCACGGCCGCCCAGAACCAGGTCGGCAGCAACACACGGCGAATGCGTTTCTTGTAGAAGGCATACACCGCCTCAGCTTCGAAGCCCTGCTGCTTGCGCAGAAAGGTCGCGCCCATCAGGTAGCCGGAAATGAGAAAAAACAGATCGACGCCAATACCCGGCAGAAAGCGCTGCAGCAAGCCGTCCCACCAGTCCGCCTCCGCGCCGACCAGCATCACCGAGGCATGGGCCAGCAGCACCAACATGATCGCTAGCCCGCGAAGAAATTGAATATTGCGATTCTTGCCTTGCCGCGCTCCGGCATCACTCATAAGCAGTCCGATATTCGCCAGCCGCCGCGACTTCCAGCCATTGCCTGGGTCATTCAGGATCGATTCCCTCTCCTCGGGGCTTGGTTCAGGTCTGGTCGGCCTCCCGCCGCACCTTGCCTCTAGCAAGACCAGTCGATACCCGTGTTGTTCAATCGCAAGCGCTTTGCAGCCTGCAGCAACGGGCTTCGACGTCCGCTATGATCGCGCCCCTCGTTTGGCCCTACCGGTAACGCCATGTCGTCGCTAGAACTGATCGCCTCGCTGCTTGGCCTGATCGCCGTATGGCTGACGGTACGTCAGAACCCATGGTGCTGGCCCATCGGCCTGGGCATGGTGTCGCTGTACGCCTGGTTCTTCTTCGACGCCAGGCTGTATTCGCAGGTGCTGCTGCACAGTGTTTTCGCCGCCATGCAGCTTTACGGATGGTGGACCTGGACACGCGGCGCGACTGGCGAGGGAGGCCGGCCCGTAACACGGGCAAGCAGTCGCGAAGCGTACATTGGCATTGCCGGTGCAATACTCGTCAGTCTGCTGCTTGGCAGCGCCATGGCGAACTTCACCGCGGCTGCCTTCCCCTGGATCGACGCCACCCTGACTGCATTTAGCCTGCTCGCACAGCTGTGGATGGCACTCAAGCGCCTACAGTGCTGGGTTTTGTGGATCGTCCTGGATGTGCTGTTCATTGGCTTCTTCAGCTATCAGGGCTACTGGCTGACTGCCGGCCTCTACGCGCTGTTCACCGGGCTTGCCGTCATGGGGCTGCGAGAGTGGCGAACGGCGCAGGTGGCCACTCGATGAAGGTCTTGGTGCTTACCGGCCCGGAGTCCACCGGCAAAAGCTGGCTTGCCGAAAGGCTGCTGCAGACGTTCGGCGGTGTGCTGGTCGGCGAATACGTGCGTGACTACATCGAGCAGACGCAACGCGACACGACGTTTGCCGATATTCCGGCCATCGCCCGTGGTCAGCTGGCCCGCGAAGACACCGCGAGAACTCAGGCACCGCACCTGCTGATTCTGGACACGCACCTGCTGAGCAACATGCTCTGGAGTCATACGCTGTTCGGCGACTGCCCCGCCTGGCTCGAGGAGGAGCTACTGGCGAGGGATTACCACCAGCATCTGCTGCTCTCGCCGGAAAAGATCGAGTGGCATGCCGACGGCCAGCGCTGCCAACCGGATATCAGCGAACGACTGGACTTCTTCGAGGCATGTCGCAGCTGGCTGGTGCAACGGGATCAGCCCTTCGTCGAGATCGGTGGCAGCTGGACCGAGCGCGAGCGCCAGGCGATTGCACACACCCGCGCGCTGCTAGGCGAAAAGCCCTAGGACTGACGGTCGCGACGGAGCAGCAGGCCGATGGCAAGCACAACCAGCAAGCTGCCTGGCAACCAGTGCACACCCATGCGGGCCGGCTGATCGAAGAACAGCAGCAACATCGAGACGAAAGGCACCAGGTAGCTGTAGGCCGTGACCGCACCGGGCGTGAGAACGGATGTCGCTCGCTGTTGCAGGAAGAAGGTCATGGCGCTGGAGAAAACGCCGAGGTAGGACACCAGCAGCAGATCCAGCAGGTTCATGCGCAGCAAGGCCGCAGGGCGCTCCCAGATAAAGCCCATCAGGCCGATCAGGACAGCACCCGCGATCAGACTCCAGAAGGTGCGCAACCCTGCCTGTCGCGGCAAAGTACCGTTCGCCAGCCCCCATTTGCTGAGCACCGGGTACAACGCCGAAGCGACACAGCCAAAGAAGAAACCCAACTCGCCCAGGCCAAACTGCATGCCGGAGAAATCGCCGCCGTTCTCGGCCCATGCCAGCCCAAGCGCCCCGCTCGCACCAAGCGCCAGGATAGCCAGCAGGCGACCGGCGGGCTGTTCGACACCCAGCCCGCGGCCCAGGCAGTAAGCCAGCAGCGGCACGCTGACGAACAGCGTCGCCATCGACAGTGCACTGACCCGATGGGCCGCCCAGAACATGGTTCCGAAAAAGCCCGCCAGACATAGCCCCATGCCAGCGTAGAGCAGCATCGTGCGCCAACCCGGCCGCCCTTCGCTCTGGCTCCAGGCCAGCGGTGCCAAGACCAGCGCGGCGATGGCGAAGCGCATGGCGGTCAGCAGCAGCGGCGGCAAGTCATCACTGAGCAAGCCCACCGCCGGAAACGACAAGCCGACAAAAAGCGCCCAGAGCAGCATGCCGAGATGCGCGCGGGTGGTTCCGCCGCTTTCACCCTTGTGTGTTTCGGCTGCGCGGTTATCGAGACTGGTGTTGGCGGCATGAACATGAGGGTGATGGCTGCGGTTCAAAACGTCGCTTCCTGTTCGTTGTCCTCACAGTCCAGTTTGGCGATTACAGACGCGAGGGGGACCGTCGAATGACCCTGATCGAGTGGCTGAGGTTCGGTTTGCGCGTCACGCTGATCGGCCGCCGGGTAACCGTATCGATCGTGATGTTCCAGAAGCCGGTGCTCGGCACCACGATCTTCGCCGGGAATTTATCGAACGCACCACCGTGGTAGGTGTGGCGCCCGCCGTTCTTGAAACTGCGGAAATTCGCATCGTTCATCAGGCGGATGTTGCAGGTCTGCGAGCATTCGATGACGACGATATCGTCCTCGTTGAGGTGCTCGCGCTGGTGTATGAACTTCATCGACTGCTCCGGCAGCGCACATGGCAACAAAGCGGACAACGATAGCATGCGTATCCCGCGAATCGCGCCCGATGAAGTCGGAGCGGCATGCTGATGGGTGCTCTTGCGGGCGGGTTGTGTTGTGCCGCAGGCTGGCTTGTGTATCCTCTGCCCCGTCTGCTCAATAACTGCCTCGTCCATGCCCAGCACGTCATTTCCCTGCTCTTCATGCCTGCCCGCGGGAAGCCGACTGCTGTTTCTCTTCGATACCGGATTGCTGGCCCTGTGGTGATACGCAGCTCGTCGCGCTGCCATCCACGCTGTCAATCAGTCAATCGAGGAATGCCGCCCATGTCTGCGGTCCGTAACACCGTTCAGATCGATACCCCCATCGTGCGCAACGCAACCCGTTGCGGTTTCTTCATGGCCGGCTTCGGCCTGTCCGTCTGGGCGCCACTGGTGCCCTATGTGCGCGAACGCATCGAGATGACCGATGCGGTGTTCGGCCTTTTGCTGCTCTGCATTGGCGTCGGCTCGCTGACTTGGATGCCACTGTCCGGCGTATTGGTAGGCCGCTGGGGCATCCGTCCAGTGCAGCTGTGTAGCGTCGTGCTGCTGGCGTTGGCCCTGGCCGGGATGGCACTGACCGAATCGATGTGGCTGCTGGCCCTTGCACTGTTCTGCTTCGGCGGCAGCCTGGGCGTCATCGATGTGATCATGAACATTCAGGCGGTGCTGGTGGAAACCGCCGTCGGTCGCCGGCTGATGTCGAACTTCCATGGCATGTACAGCCTTGGGGCCATCAGTGGCGCGCTGATATTCACCGGCCTGCTGACCCTCGGCCTGGCGCCGGAGATTGGCAGCTTTCTGATGATCGGGCTGATCGTTGTGGCGAATCTTGGGCTGGCCCGCGGCTTTCTGCCGAATCGTGCGCCGGGCGGCGGCTTTGCGTTCGTGCGGCCCACCGCCATCGTGCTGCTTGTAGGCCTGATGTGCTTCGTCGTGTATCTGGCCGAAGGCGCTGTGCTGGACTGGAGCGCGCTTTACCTGACCGGAAAGAAAGGCCTCGAAGTGGCCAAGGGCGGCCTGGGTTACGCAGCCTTCGCCCTCATGGTGACCATCGCGCGTTTCGCTGGCGGCCCGCTGGTCAATGCACTCGGCACGGCGCGCGTCATCGCCTTTGGTGGTCTGGTCGCTGCCTTCGGCATCGTCCTGAGCCTTGCTGCCGAGCACTGGGCCGTGGCACTGATCGGCTACGGCTTGTGCGGGCTGGGTTGCGCCAACGTCTCGCCGGTGCTGATTTCCTCCTTGAGCCGGCAGGACGGCATGCCGGTGCAACTGGCCGTCACCGTGGCGACCACCATCGGTTTCGCCGGTGTCCTCGCCGGTCCGGCGATGATGGGCGTGGTCGCGCATTTCAGCTCGCTGGGCATGGCGTTCGCGCTGCTCGCCGTCCTGCTGGTCGGCATCGTGCCGTTCTGCCGTCGCTTCACCGCGTGACCCCGGATAGAATGCGCGCCCTATGCGAATCCCAGACCTGCAGCAACGCCTCGCCGACATCGGCGCCAAGCCCCGTCATATCGGGCGAATGACCCGTGCCTGGCTCAAGGGTCTGCCGCTCGATGTGGGCCGCCGCCAGCAACAGGCCGAGGACTTCCTGCCGCTGAGCGTGCGCGAAGGCCTGCCGGCGCTTAACGCCGAAATTGATGGTCTGGCGCGGCTGCGCTCCGAACACCCAGCGGCCGACGGCTCGGCACGCCTGCTGGTGGAGCTGGCCGATGGGCAGATGGTGGAAAGCGTCCTGCTGCCGCGCGACGGCCTGTGCGTGTCCAGCCAGGTCGGCTGCGCGGTGGGCTGCGTGTTCTGCATGACCGGCAAGAGCGGCCTGCTACGTCAGCTGGGCAGCGCCGAAATCGTCGCCCAGGTCGCCCTCGCCCGACGCTTCCGCCCGGTAAAGAAGGTGGTGTTCATGGGCATGGGCGAGCCCGCCCACAATCTCGACAACGTGCTCGAGGCCATCGACCTGCTCGGCACCGACGGCGGCATCGGCCACAAGAACCTGGTGTTCTCCACCGTCGGCGACATGCGCGTGTTCGAGCGTCTGCCGCAGCAACGGGTAAAGCCGGCGCTGGCCCTGTCGCTGCACAGCACCGATGCGGCGTTGCGTCAGGCGCTGCTGCCGCGGGCGCCGCAGATCGCTCCCGACGAACTGGTCGACCTCGGCGAAGCCTACGCCCGCGCGACCGGATTCCCGATCCAGTATCAGTGGACACTGCTCAAGGGCATCAACGACAACCAGGATGAGATGGATGGCATCCTGCGCCTGCTCAAGGGCAAGTACGCGGTGATGAACCTGATCCCCTACAACAGTCTGGAAGACGACGAATACCAGCGTCCTGATGGCGAGCGCATCGTGCAGATCGTGCGTTACCTGCACAGCCGCGGCGTGTTGACCAAGGTTCGCAATTCGGCCGGCCAGGACATCGATGGCGGTTGCGGCCAGCTCCGTGCCCGCGCCGAGCAAGCGCTAGATCGCAAGCGGCGCGTTGATCGCGGCGCCTGAACCCGCAGGCCCGAGTCACTGTCCCAGCGCAATACGATCGACGGCCCGCTCGGCCTCATACAGCAAGGAAAGCGCAAATCCGCATGCATACATTAGAACAACTGGAACGCGGCGAGCTGGCCGGAATCCGCCGTCTCGATCTCTCGGCCGGCCTGCAGAGCTTTCCGGAGGCGATCTTCGATCTCGCCGATACGCTGGAAGTACTCAATCTCTCCGGCAACCAACTCAAGAGCCTGCCGTCCGACCTGTCTCGCCTGCGCAAGCTGCGCATCCTGTTCTGCTCGGACAACCTCTTCACCGAGGTGCCGGATTGCCTCGGCGACTGCGAGCAGCTCGAGATGATCGGCTTCAAGGCCAACCAGATCCGCCATCTGCCCGCCGCCGCGTTGCCGCCGGCGTTGCGCTGGCTGATCCTCACCGACAACCAGCTACAAGCGTTACCTGACGAGATCGACACCTGCCGACGCTTGCAAAAACTGATGCTCGCTGGCAATCAGCTGTCTTCGCTGCCGGATACGCTGGCCAATTGCGTCAACCTGGAATTGCTGCGCATCGCCGCCAACCGCCTGCCAGCGCTGCCCGCCTGGCTGCTGACGCTGCCACGACTCAGTTGGCTGGCCGCTGCGGGCAACTCTTTCAGCGATGCCAACGAAGCGATCAGCCTCGCTCGCCACTCACTACCGGCGATCCCGCGCGAGCAGGTCGTCCTGCATGAGCAGCTGGGCCAGGGCGCATCCGGCATCATCTACCGTGCCGAGTGGCAGCAGAGCGGACAGCCGCCCAAGCAGATGGCTGCCAAACAGTTCAAGGGCCACGTCACCAGTGATGGCCTACCCCATAGCGAGATGGCCGCCTGCGTGGCCGCTGGCGCCCATCCAAACCTGATCGATGTTGCCGGGCCGCTGGCTGATCAGTCGGGTCAAACGCCGGGGCTACTGATGGATCTGGTCGAGCCGGCCTTCCAGCCACTGGCTGGTCCGCCTTCCCTGGCCAGCTGCACGCGTGACTGCTATGCCGATGATCTTACGTTCAGCCTCGATCAGGCGTTGCGCATCGCCCGCGGAGCGGCATCCGCAGTGGCACACCTGCACCAGCGCGGCATCCTGCACGGCGACCTTTACGCCCACAACCTGCTGGTCAATGCTCAGGGCACTTGCCTGCTTAGCGATTTCGGGGCGGCATCCTTCTTCGAGCCGGAAAGCACCACCGGACGCGCACTGCAGCGCATCGAATCCCGCGCCTTCGGTTGCCTGCTGGAGGAATTGCTGCAACGCTGCCCTGGCTTCGATGGCGACCGGCGCCGTGGCACCCTGCTCGAACTACAGAACCAGTGCTTATCCGAGCAACCGGAACACCGCCCCCATTTCCACCAGCTGGCCACCACACTCGCCGCGCTCTGACGCGCCTTACCGGAGCGACCTCGCAATGCCGTCACCCGAAGTAGATGAAGAACACACGCCCTACCCCAAGCCCTATTCGGACCTGCCCGTTGATCAGGACCCGTTCATTCGGGGGCTGAAACAGCGCCTGCCGGAACATCTGCGTGAATCCTTCAGCGAAGAGCAGCTCGACGCACTACGCAGCGTATTTGGCGCGCGCTCCTGGGTCAGGCATCGGGTCGATCTGCGCGGCACCATACGGTTGTGGAGCGATCGCTACTACTTCGCGATCGTTGCTGGGCGCAACAAGCGAAACCTGACGCGCCCGCAACAAAACCTCTCGCTGATCGCCAAGGCAGCGTTGGCTACCGTATTCCTGTTGTTCTCCGGCCTGGTCGGCCTGGTGATTCTTTATCTGCTCAAGTCCGCTCTGGGCATCAATCTGTTCCCAGGCTTCTCGCTGGGGCTGTGGGACTGGTTCAAGCAGAGCCTTTGAGCAAAGGTGCCCAGGAGTCCTTGCCGCTTGCGCGGCATCGCCAAATTAGTGGGGCCGCCGTTGATCAGAATCAAACCGGGTTCTGTACAGCGGGTGAAAACTGAATGCGCTGTTAACTTCACGAGCTTCCCAGGAGTTTGCGAAATGAACGAGGCTTCGAACAAACCGCCCGTATCAACGGACGAAAAGAAGATCACGTCTGCGCCCCAGGAGCCCTGGCGCCCCTTTGACTCCCTGCGCCGACAGGTAGACCTACTTTTCGACGATTTCGAACGGCCCTGGCATCTGCCTTTCAGCCGCCATGGCATGGAGACTACTCCGCTGTGGCAAGGCGGTCCCAGCCGCATGCCGGTGGTGGATGTTGTCGAGAAGGAAAACGCCTTCGAGATCACTGCGGAACTACCCGGCCTGGATGAGAAGGACGTCGAGGTAAAACTGGTCGGCAACAGCTTGGTCATCAAGGGCGAAAAGCGCCAGGAACACAAGGAAGAGAAGGACGGCTATCACCTTTCCGAACGATCCTACGGCAGCTTCCAGCGCAGCTTTGCGCTGCCTGAAGGCGTAGACCGCGACAAGATCGATGCGAAATTCGGCAAGGGCGTGTTGCGCCTTTCGTTGCCCAAGCAGCCGGGCTCTGCCGATGGTGCGAAAACCATCGCTGTTCAAGCCGAGTAACGATAGCGGGGCCGGACACGACAGGCCGGTCCCGGCTTTCCGCCAAGCGCGACTCTTCGCGCCCCCTCTCTTTCACTTCCGCCCGATCACCTTTGCCACGCTCGGCTAGACTTCGAAAAAGTCCCCATCCGAGGCAGCCATGAAAGATGAGCAGGAAAAAAGCCTGACGCTACGTGAGATGCTTGGCAGCGTACTGGCGGCTGCGCTGGGCGTGCAGAGCGGCAAGAACAGGGCTCGCGATTTCAGCCACGGCAAACCCAGCCACTTCATCATTCTTGGCGTAGGCTTCACCGCGCTGTTCGTGCTGCTGATCCTCGGATTGGTCAAACTGGTGCTGTACCTAGTCGGCTGATGGTCGCTACTGATGGCTGACCCAGAATATCGCGGTCCCTACCGCAAGCATGATCAAGCTGAAGATCGCCGCAGCGTCCACTACACTGTCGCGCTGGTCGTTTCTCACGGGACTTCTCCTCTGACAGTTCGATTACATCGATAGCCTGCATTTACCGAGTTAAGACCACGTATCGCGGTTGCTCAAGCGCACACGGCTATAAGCCAATTTCGACTGGTTTAGTCTAAACATATTCCCAAACTTCACTTTTGCGCATAACCACGAGCTGGTATCGTGCCGCCCTCCCTAATTGGGTGCGCGGCCGTGCGCGCGAATGCTGTAGACAGCCTGAAAACAGGACATTTATGTACGTTTACGATCAGTACGACCAACACATCATCGAGGATCGGGTCCGGCAGTTCCGCGACCAGACCCGCCGCTTCCTGGCCGGCGAACTCGCTGATGAAGAATTCCGCCCGCTGCGTCTGCAGAATGGCCTGTACATCCAGCGCTACGCGCCCATGCTGCGCGTTGCCGTGCCCTATGGCCTGCTCTCCTCCACCCAGGTACGCAAGCTGGCCGAGATCGCGCGTCATTACGACAAGGGCTACGCGCACATCAGCACCCGGACCAATGTGCAGTTCAACTGGCCTGAGTTGGAAGACGTGCCGGAGATTCTCGCCGAGCTGGCCACCGTGCAGATGCACGCCATCCAGACCAGCGGCAACTGCATCCGCAATACCACGACCGACCAGTTCGCCGGTGTCGCCAAGGACGAACTGATCGATCCACGACCATGGTGCGAGATCATCCGCCAGTGGTCGACCTTCCACCCCGAATTCGCCTTCCTGCCGCGCAAGTTCAAGATCGCCGTCAACGGTGCGGTCAGCGACCGCGCCGCCATCGAAGTACACGACATCGGCCTGGAAGCAGTGAAGAACGAGGCTGGCGAACTTGGCTTCCGCGTCTCGGTTGGTGGCGGCCTCGGCCGGACCCCGATTGTCGGCAGTTTCATCAACGAGTTCCTGCCTTGGCAGCACCTGCTGAGTTACCTAGACGCCATTCTGCGGGTCTATAACCGCTATGGCCGTCGTGACAACAAGTTCAAGGCCCGCATCAAGATCCTGGTGAAGGCACTGACCCCGGAAGTGTTCGCCGAGCGCGTCGATGCCGAATGGGCACACCTGAAGGACGGTCCGACAACATTGACCGAAGCTGAAGTTCAGCGAGTCAGCAAGTTCTTCGTCGATCCGGCATACAAGGCGCTGGAAGATCAAGACGCGGCCCTCGCCCAACTGGGCGTCGAGCATCCGGGCTTCGCCCGCTGGCGCCAGCGCAACGTGGTCGCGCACAAGAAGCCCGGTTACGCGGCAGTCACCCTCTCGCTGAAGAGCACTGGCGTGGCACCTGGCGACGTCACCGACAAGCAGCTCGACGCCATCGCCGACCTGGCTGATCGCTATAGCTTCGGTGAGGTGCGCAACTCCCACGAGCAGAACATGATCCTGGCCGACGTCGAGCAGGCCAAGCTGTTCGAGCTCTGGCACGAACTGCGCGAGCTGGGTCTGGCTACGCCGAACATCGGCCTGCTGACCGACATCATCTGCTGCCCTGGCGGCGACTTCTGCTCGCTGGCCAATGCCAAGTCGATTCCGATCGCCGAATCCATCCAGCGCCGCTTCGACAACCTCGACTACCTGTTTGACCTGGGCAACATTGACCTGAACATCTCAGGCTGCATGAACGCCTGTGGCCACCACCATATCGGCCATATCGGCATCCTCGGTGTGGACAAGAAGGGCGCGGAGTTCTATCAGGTCTCGTTGGGCGGCAGTTCCGGCCGTGACGCGAGCCTCGGCCAGATTCTCGGCCCATCCTTCGCCCAGGACTCGATGCCCGACGTGATCGAAAAGATCATCAACGTTTACGTGGAGCAGCGTACCGAAGATGAACAGTTCATCGACACTTACCGCCGCATCGGCATTGATCCCTTCAAGGAGCGCGTCTATGCAGCGAATCATTAAGAACGATCAGCTGGTCGACGAAACCTGGCACCTGCTACCCAAGGAGCAGACGCTCGACGACCTGTGCAATAGCGACGACCTGATCGTTCCGCTGCATCTGTGGCTAGATCACGCCCATGCGTTGAAAGCCCGTGATGGCGGCCTCGGCGTATGGCTCGATGCGCATGAACAGGTCGAAGAAATCGCCGACGATCTGCAGCATTTCCAGGTCATCGCCTTGAATTTCCCGAGCTTCACCGATGGCCGCCACTATTCCAGTGCCCGTCTGCTGCGTGAGCGCTATGGCTACAAGGGCGAAATTCGCGCCATCGGTGACGTGCTGCGTGACCAACTGTTCTACATGCGTCGCTGCGGCTTCGATGCCTTTGCCATTCGTGCAGACCGCGATCCGGTCGACGCGCTGGAAGGGTTGAAGGACTTTTCAGTGACCTATCAGGCTGCGGCGGATGACGAGCGCCCGCTGTTCCGGCGCCGTCAGGGCTGATACCAGCCCAGTCGAACCGGCAAATAAAAAGCCCGCCAATAGGCGGGCTTTTTATTGCTTCATTGATACATCCAGAAATTAGGGTGTTCGACCGGAGCGGTAACCTCTACGGCCTTTTTTCCAGAAGCGATCTGTTTGATTTTCTCGGCAAGCTTCTTCATGAACGATTTCCTCGGTTGCGAACAGCACTGGCGCTAGCTTCCGCCAATTGCCGCTTCCGAGGAAATTCATTGCCACTATCGCGTCGATAAACCGCTTAGCAGGCGCAACTCAATCGACACGTACCAATATCCGACCTACCTGGCCCCCGGCCAAGATGCGCTCGATCGCCTCTGGCAGCTGCTCAAGAGCGATCTCGTGCGTCAGATCCTCGAGATTGACCAACTTCCATTGCAGCGACAGCTTGTCCCACATGGAAGCCTTGACCACCAGAGGGATCTCCACCGAGTCCACACCCAGCAGATTGACGCCGCGCAAGATAAAGGGCAGAACGCTAGCCTGGAAATGAGTACCCGCAGTGAGCCCGCAACAGGCTACGCTGGCACCACGCTGCAGCGACTTGACCACGTTGAACAGGATGTCTCCACCGACGGTATCAACCGCCCCGCCCCACTGCTCCTTGAGCAAAGCCTTCTCCACACCTGCCTGCAATGCGGAGCGCTCGACGATCTGACTGGCACCCAGGCGAGTGAGGAAAGCAGCTTGATCAGCCTTGCCGGTTACTGCCGCGACCTTATAACCAAGACTGGCCAGCAGCGCGACCGCAATACTGCCAACTCCCCCCGTGGCTCCGGTCACGAGCACGGGCGCATCACCCGGCTCCAAACCGGCCTGTTCGAGCTTGTCGACACAAAGCGCCGCGGTCAGTCCAGCTGTGCCTAGGATCATCGCATCGCGCAGTGACAGGCCCTGAGGCCGCTTGATCACCCAGGCAGCCGGAACGCGGATGTACTGACCGAAACCACCGGCGGTGTTCATGCCCAGGTCGTAGCCGGTGACGATCACCTCATCGCCTTCGGCGAATTCGCCCACACTCGACGAAGCCACGACGCCCGCCGCATCGATCCCCGGCGTATGGGGGTAGGACCGCGTCACGCCGCGGTTGCCGCTCGCAGATAGAGCGTCCTTGAAGTTCAGCGAGGAATAACGCACCCGGATGAGCACCTCACCGGCTGGCAGCTCATCGATACCACGCTCGACGACTTTGGATTCGAAACGGCCGTCGGCCACCTCGCTGACTTGTAGCGCCTTGAAGCTGCTCATCGCGGTCCCCTTGTCATTGCCAAAAACGTTGTTCGTTCAGCCGGCTCCAGCCTTTCAGCAAGCCGTGCTCCATAACCGTACTGGCCGCCATGCCGAAACGCTCCGGCAGGCTCTTCTTCTGTATGTAATGCAGCTGGAACAGTTCCGCTTCCTGGGCCCGTTCGGCAAGGTACTGATCACTGGTCTTCAGCTCGTCCGCCAGGTGCTTGCCCAACGCAGCGATGCCGAGCCAGACCTCCCCCGTTGCAACATCGTCTATCGAGAGGTTCTGCCGATAGCGGGCGACGAAGTTCTTGAACAGCTCATGGGTAGTTTCCAGGTCTTCCTGGAACTTCTCCCGCCCCTTTTCGGTGTTCTCACCGAAAACGGTCAAAGTTCGCTTGTACTCGCCCGCGGTGAGCACTTCGAAATCCACGTCATGCTTCTTCAACAGCCGATGAACGTTCGGCAACTGGGCTACCACACCAATGGAGCCAAGGATCGCGAACGGCGCAGTAAGAATGCGGTTGCCGATGCACGCCATCATGTAGCCGCCGCTCGCTGCCACCTTGTCGACACAGACTGTCAGCGGTACGCCGGCATCGCGGATGCGCACCAGCTGTGACGCGGCCAGGCCATAGCCGTGCACCATGCCGCCACCGCTCTCCAGGCGCAGGACCACTTCGTCCTGCGGCGTTGCCATCGTCAGCAGCGCGGTGATCTCGTGGCGCAGGTTGTCGACGGCCGAAGCGCGGATGTCGCCATCGAAATCGAGGACGAACACGCGCGCGGGCGTTTCCGGCTTCTTGTTCTGCTTGGCAGCCTTGGCTTCGCGCTTGCGCAATGCCTTGAACGCATCCTTCTCCAGCACGGCCTGCTCCAGGCGCTCGCGCATCGATTTGTAGAACTCGTTGAGCTTGTGCACTTCGAGATGGCCACCGCCCTGCTTGCTGCGCCCTCGGCGCATCGAAGCGAGAGCGATCAGCACGATCACGATTGCGACCACCAGCGTGACGGTCTTGGCCAGGAAGCTGGCGTAATCGACAAGAAATTCCACGTATTACCTCTCGGTGTGTTCCGGTTGCCGACAGACACCCTTCGGCAGCAAGCCGCCAGCATACCGATGGGCCTTGGGCTGGGCTAGCGCATGCAATTCAAACAAACGTTCGAATTATCGTTGACACTCCGGAACGATGTCCCTACCCTCGCGAAAAACAGTGCCGGCCGGAGCAGCATGCATGGGCAGTATCTACCTGATCAGACATGGTCAGGCGTCATTCGGCGCAGAAAACTACGACGTGCTCTCTCCTCTCGGTTATCGTCAGTCCGAAGCGCTTGGTGACTACCTGGCGCAACTTGATGTGACCTTCGATCGCTGTCTGAGTGGCGAACTTGAGCGTCAACAGGACACCGCACGCACCACGATTGCCAGACTGAGCACCCAGCCGGAACTCGAAATCGACGCGGCCTTCAATGAATTTCATGCCGATGCGGTTATCCGCGCCCACCTGCCCGATCTGCTAAAGGTCGAGCCAAACGCGATGCATATCCTGCGCAACGCCGCAGACCATCGGGCCGAGTTTCAGCGGTTGTTCAACTATGTCGTGCATCGCTGGATTTCCGGTGAACATGAAAAGGAAGAACTCGAGAGCTGGCAGCACTTTCTCGACCGCGTGCGCGGCGGCCTGGAGCGCGTACTCGAGCACGCCGGCAAGCGGGATCGCATTGCCATCTTCACATCCGGCGGAACCATCACCGCGCTGCTACAGCTGATCATCGGCGTACCGCCGGTCAAGGCGTTCGAGATGAACTGGCAGATCGTCAACACTTCACTCAGTCTGCTGAAGTTTCGTGAGCGCGATGTCGCGCTCGCCTCCTTCAATAGTCATGCGCACCTGCAACTTCTGAAGAATCCGGAGCTCGTCACCCATAGATGAGCCCAGCCCCAAGCGGCCTCGAGCTGCGTACCCATAACGACCAAAAAAGGAAACCCTCATGAGCAACGTCGCCGAGACTTTCAAAGGCATGCAGTCGAAGTTCAACCCCAGTGCCGCTGCCGGCCTGGACCTGGTGTTTCAGTTCAATATCACCGATGCCGAGAACTACTACCTGGTAGTCAAGGATGGCACTTGCGATCTGCAGCAAGGCGAATCCAGCGACGCCAATGTCACCCTGATCATGGACAGCGAAACCATGCAGGGCATCGTCAGCGGTGAAACCGATGGCATGCAGGCCTTCATGGGCGGCAAGCTGCGCGCTGAAGGCGACATGATGCTGGCCCTGAAGCTCAGCGAACTGTTCCCAGCCTGAGCCGCAGGCGAGCCTGCCAGGTGACACCAGAAACCGAAGTCTCAGACTTCGGTTTTTTTATGCAGACGAACTTTCCGCGAGCGAATCAGGCACCTTGATTGACCGGCAACACTCAGGCCAATAACGGCCAACGCCGCTTGGTCTGTGGAACAGCGAGCATTAGATTACCGAATCATCTTGGGCACCGAACATAAGCAGAAGGGATAACAATGGCGCTTACAGATCAAACCACGCGAGTCCGAGAAGGCGAAGAACTGCCGGTCGAGGTGATCGACACTTACCTCAAGGCGCACATTCCTGGACTGGAGGGTACGCCGCAGATTTCGCAGTTTCCCGGTGGTGCCTCCAATCTGACCTATCTGCTGAAGTACCCTGAGCTGGATCTGGTTTTGCGCCGCCCGCCCTTTGGCCACAAGGCGAAGTCCGCCCACGACATGGGCCGTGAATTCCGCATCCTCAACCAGCTCAACGACGGTTTCCCCTACTGCCCGAAGGCCTACGTGTACTGCACCGACGAGTCGGTGATAGGTGCCGAGTTCTACGTCATGGAGCGGGTCAACGGCATCATCCTGCGCTCGGAACTACCTGCAGAGTTGAAATTCGATGTGGCGCAGACGCGCGCGCTCTGCGAGAGCTTCATCGATAAGTTTGTCGATTTGCACAATGTTGACTACCAGGCCTGCGGCCTCGGGGATCTGGGCAAACCGGACGGTTATGTGAAGCGCCAGATCGAAGGCTGGAGCGAGCGTTACGAGCGTGCGCTGACCGCGGATGCGCCCGCCTGGGAGCCAGTCAAGGCCTGGCTGAAGGACAAGATGCCAGCCGATCACCCCAAGCCCGGAATCATTCACAACGATTACCGCTTCGACAACGTGATCCTGAACCCGGACAACCCGATGGAAATCATTGGCGTACTGGACTGGGAAATGACCACGATTGGTGATCCGCTGATGGATCTGGGCAACACACTCGCCTACTGGATCGAGGCCGATGATCCACAGCCCATGCAGGCGATGCGTCGGCAGCCGAGCCACCTGCCTGGCATGCACACCCGCCAGGGCTTCGTCGATTACTACGCACAGCGCGCCGGTATCGAGATTCCCTGCATCGACTTTTACTACACCTACGGCCTGTTCCGGCTGGCCGGAATCGTCCAGCAGATTTACTACCGCTTTTATCATGGCCAGACGCAGGACAAGCGTTTTGCCCAGTTCATCCACATGAACAAGCTGCTCGAGCAAAAGGCACTGCAAGTGATCGGGCAATCGAAGCTCTGAAGCCAACCCAAAGCCCCGTGCTCCACCACGGGAACGAACAAGAAAAGAGGAACGACCATGTCCAAAACCACCCTGTTCGACCTAGACGGCAAGATCGCCTTCGTTTCCGGCGCCAGCCGCGGTATCGGCGAGGCCATCGCCAAGCTGCTCGCGCAGCAAGGGGCCCACGTGATCGTATCCAGCCGCAAGATCGAGGGATGCCAGGCAGTTGCAGATGCGATTGTTGCTGAAGGCGGCAAGGCCACTCCGGTAGCCTGCCATATCGGCGAGATGGAACAGATTCAGGCGGTATTCGCGCAAATCCGCGAGCAGTTCGGCCGACTCGACATCCTGGTCAACAATGCCGCAACCAATCCGCAGTTCTGCCACGTCCTGGATACCGACGTCTCGGCCTTTCAGAAGACTGTCGACGTGAATATCCGCGGCTATTTCTATATGTCTATCGAGGCCGGCAAGCTGATGCGCGAAAACGGTGGTGGCAGCATCATCAACGTCGCTTCCATCAATGGAGTCACACCGGGCAACTTCCAGGGTATCTACTCGATCACCAAGGGCGCCGTGATCAACATGACCAAGGCCTTCGCCAAGGAATGCGCGCAGTTCGGCATTCGCTGCAATGCGCTGCTACCGGGCCTGACGGATACCAAGTTCGCCTCGGCGCTGGTCAAGAACGACTCGATTCTGCAAATGGCACTTCAGCATATTCCGCTGAGCCGTGTCGCCCAACCGAGCGAAATGGCCGGTGCAGTTCTCTACCTGGCCAGCGACGCGTCTAGCTATACGACGGGAATCTCGCTCAACGTCGATGGCGGTTATCTGGCCTGACAGGCTCTGCGACAAAAGAAAGATGCAGCGAAAAAAGGGAGCCGTAAGGCTCCCTTCTTGTTCACCAGTTCTTCAGCGCCTCGGTCGCCGCTGCGTTTGCCGGCTTCGCGATCAGTCCGGTCGGCGCAAGCTCTACAATGTAAGCAGCTCCATCGGCAATCGGCATGTAATCCACGCGCAGCATCTGCGCATCGACCAGGTGCATGTCACGCTGTCCGAGCTCCAGCGATTGCCAGATATCCACGCCCAAGGGCTTCTCGCTCAGCTCAACGCGACCATAACGCGCGAGATTCTGCTGCTCGACTGCGAGATAGCGTCCGGATAGCCGCTCCAGTCGATAGCCTGATTCAAGGCCGATCAGTTCGGCCAGGCTTTTCCAGCGCAACATATGCAGGTCGAGCTGCCAGAGGTCGCCTTCCAGAATCGCCGTGCGCGTCTCCTTGCCCTGATCCAAACGGACTTCGTAGCGCTGCGGCCCCTGCGCCTGGAACGTCAGCGTAACCAACGGTTGCTCACTCGGCAGCGAGGCATAGGTACTGATGTCGTAGCCAATCAGGCCGATCAGCCCGGCCAGCGCGAGAACCGCGAAGCCACAGGTGCCGCGCAACCAGCCCATCAGCCAACTCCCCCCTAGCAGCAAGCGCAGCGCCACCAGCAGGACAATCACAGCCAGTAGCGCGATCACGATCGCGAGCCCGAGATATTGCATAGCCAAGCATCCTTTTCATTGGGTGCGACATTATCCGCAGCTGCCATCAGCACAGCCAGGGCCGGCATGGGACGGGGGTCACGGGTTGACGTTGTTCTTCTCGCAGAGCTGGATGCCAGTCATTCAATCTTCCCTTCCGCCAGCGTAATAGCCGCATTATCCTCCGCTGTCACTCAGCCCACCGAGACCCGCATGCCCTTCGCGCTTGAGCTCGCGCTCGACCCTTCCACTCTGGTGATTCTGTTCGCCGTAGCCTTCACTGCCGGATTCATCGATGCCATTGCCGGTGGCGGCGGGTTGCTGACCATCCCGGCCTTGCTGACTGCCGGACTGCCTCCGCACCTGGTGCTGGGTACCAACAAGCTATGCGCCACCTTCGGTTCAGCCACCGCCAGCTATACGTTTTATCGACGTCGCCTATTCGAGCCTGAGATGTGGCGCCGCGCGCTTGTGGGCACTGCAATTGGAGCGGCGTTAGGTGCAGCACTCGCCCAATTCATGCCCGCAAGCTGGCTCAACCAGCTGCTGCCCTTGGTGGTTTCTGCCTGCGGTATATATCTGCTGTTCAGCCACATGCCCGCAAAACCCAGTAGCGATGCGTTGGTCATCGGACGCAAGCGCCAGTGGCCTCAGAGTCTCTCGCTAGGCTTCTACGATGGAGTGGCGGGCCCCGGGACTGGCGCCTTCTGGACCGTCAGCAGCATGCTGCTCTACCCGCTCGACCTGCTCAGGGCCAGCGGCGTTGCGCGGACGATGAACTTCGTCAGCAATGCAGTGGCTTTGAGCGTGTTCGTGATCGGCGGGCACGTAGCATGGGTACTTGGCATCGGTATGGGCCTGGCACTGATGGCCGGCGCCTATTTCGGCGCGCGCACAGCGATCCGTGGCGGCTCTCAGTTCATCCGCCCGATATTCATTCTGGTGGTTCTGGCGATGAGCCTGCGTCTAGCCTGGCAGCACTGGGTCGGGACGGCCTAACCGACGAGCCAGATACAGCTCTATCAGGTAGCGGGCTATGGATTGGCGAGCGGGTAACGCCGGCAGGTTATCGATGGGAAACCAGCGCGCATCTTCGATCTCCTCGGGCTGAGGCACGATTTCGCCGCCGGCATATTCGGCATGGAACCCCAGCATCAGCGAATGCGGAAACGGCCAGCCCTGGCTCGCGACATACTGTGGCGGGTGAATGGATACACCGACTTCCTCACGCACCTCGCGCGCGACGCACTGTTCCACTGACTCGCCAGGTTCCACGTAGCCTGCCAGGGTGCTGTAGACGCCTGGAGCGAAACGCGGTGAACGCGCCAGCAGCAGCTCATCGCCGCGCGTGACCAGTACGATCATGCTCGGAGACAGTCTTGGATAGTGTTGAACGCCGCAAGCCGGGCAGTACATCGCTCGCTCGCCGGCTCGCGCCTGCATTGGCGAACCGCAGCTGCCGCAGAAACGATGCTGACTCGCCCATGTGCCTATCTGCGTGGCGTATCCAAGGAGCTGAAACAGGTCCCGATCGTCGCCCTGCATGAACTGGCGCAGGCCCTGCCAGCGTGCGCCGGGCACATCGGCTGGGAATTCAAGCTCGAACAGAAAAACCGGTTGCCCGTCAAAATGTCCCAGCCCCTGCTCGCTCAACACGGGAAGCTCCAGGCGCTTGAGCCAGTCCCGTGGAAACAGCGCACCATTATCGTCGAGCAGGAACTGCTGCCGGCAGTGCACTACCACCCAACCCCCAGGCAAAGTGGGGTCGAGCAGCGCCGCCTGCCAGCGCAGACTCATCAGGCCGCTACCGGCATGCCCAGCGCGCGTACGCTCTCGCTGGCCAGATCAAGCACGCTTACGCGCGAATCGTCGCGCCGCAATACCGCCCCGCCTTCGAGGTAGTACTCCAGGCTGGTCAGGGCGTCGGCAAGGGTTTCCAGCAGCTGCTCGGGGGGCATCTGATTCGATTCGAGCATCTGTTTCTGAATGAAATCAGCGCAGGCGCCTATCAGATCTGCTGCACGCTCCTGCTCGAGGAAGCGTAATCCACCTCGCACGGCCTGGAGGCTGAACGGCACGTTAGCCAGGTGCAGCTTTTCACCGTTGGATTCCAGATAGGCAGTAATCGCGCGCTTGGCCAGGGCCAGCCCGGCGGTCGCTTCGTCGATCACCACGATACGCGCCTCGGTCAGCTGATGATTGGCGAAGGCTTCCGCCTCCATTCCGGGACGCGCAACCTGAGGCTTGCTTTCACGTCGATCGCCACGTTCGAGGCTGGCTACCATGCTCTCGACGTAGAGCACAGCGTCGGCGAGACGTTGGATAACCTGCGGCTCGGGCGCATGCGCCAGGCTCCAGCCCGACACATCGCCCAGCTGCGCCTGCAAGGTACTGGCCGCAGACGAAAGACCAACCATGCCAAGGGTTTTGGCCATCTTGCCGAGCAGGTTATGCAGGTTCGAATAGGCTTCCGCCTGCGCAGTACCACGCTCGATCAGATCCAGGAGGTCCTTCAGGCTAGCCAGCTCCTCGCGAATTGCCGAAGACAGCGAACGCATGACTGCCTGGCCAGGACCAGCCAGCCGCTGGGATTCCTCTTCGAGCAGATGGTCAGTGAATGGCAGCGGGCTTAACGAGAAAACCTGGCGAACCTGGCTGGCGATCGGTCCTTGGGTATCCGCCAGAGCGACAACATAGAGCAGCTCTTTGAGCAGGCTGCGCGGGGCTTCGTATGCAGGATTGCCAAGCACCTGCTTGAGTTCGCGGTCGAGCCGCGAAAACAGCTGCTTGCGCGACTTGCGCGGCAGCAGCTGGCCGTCGAGTTGCGATTCGAGAGCAGCGCTGCCGATCCAGCACAGCCGGCTAGCCGGTGATTCGATGAACAGGTGATCCAGGCGCGTCAGTGCACGACCCATGAGCTTCAGGCTGGCAGACAGATTGTCTTCACGGATGAAGCCCAGTAATCCAACCTGATACATCTGACGCAAGCGCCGTGCCTCGGCAACTGGCGCAGCACCGGATCGGGCCGGGACATCCACTGCAGGACGGGCATGATCAAGACGAACGCTGAAGAAGAAACTCTCCGGCAAGGCGGGCTGTGCACAAGCCTGTCGCAGCACGTTGATGGCTGGAAGCAGCAGCTCGGGAATTTCTTGCCGGCTGGCGTCGACGCTTTCCAGATAGCGTCGCAGGACATAGAGCGCGTTGCTCAGCGCGGCCAACTGCACGTCGCGATCTTCCCCGGCACCAACGGGGATATCGGTCGCCAGCTGCAGAATCTCCTGCGCCAGCAACTCGGCTCCGGTCAGCTCGATGAGGTTGAGCGTGCCGCGCACCTGCTTGAGGTTTTCCACGGCCTGCTGCAGCAGGCCACCGTTATTGCGATCGATGATGAAGTGTTCAAGGCTCTGCTCGGCCTCTTCCATGGTGGCGAACAGTTCGTCACGTACCAGACCGAGTGAAGTAGCTCCAGTAACCATGCCTAGTGCGCCTCCCGCGCAAACGTGTGATGGCGCATCAGTCGGCAAAGTCCGGCTTTTGTTTGCTCATATGGGCAGCGATGGCGACCTTGATATCCGCCGACTGCAGCATGGCCGCATTCCAGGTGGCGATGTACTCGAGGCCGTCGTCGACACGATGATCACGCATATAGCGGATCATTTCCTTGGTGCCGCGAATCGCGACAGGTGATTTGCGGGCGATGTCGCGAGCCAGCTCCAAAACGCCGTCCATCAGCGCCTGCTGGTCGGCATAGGTGCGATTGACCAGACCGATGCTGCGTGCCTCTTCACCGTCGATTGTGCGCCCTGTAAAGGCAAGTTCACGCATCATGCCATCGCCGATGATGCGCGGCAGACGCTGCAAGGTCCCGACATCGGCGGCCATGCCCATGTCGATTTCCTTGATCGAGAATTTCGCGCTTGCAGTGCTGTAACGCATGTCGCAGGCCGAGATCAGATCGATGGCGCCGCCCAGACAGTAGCCCTGAATGGCCGCGATGACCGGCTTGCGGCAGTGATCGACTGCGTTGAACGAGGCCTGCAGAGAAAGGATCTTGCGCCGCAGCCGCTCGGCGTTGCGCCCGACATCGTTGCCCAGCTGGCTGCCGACAGAAGCCAGCAGTTGCAGATCGATACCAGAAGAGAAATGCTCACCGGCCCCGCTGAGGACCACGACGCGCACCTCGTCGGTGGCATCGACCCAGTTGAAGATATCGATGATCTCCGACCAGAACGCGGCGTCCATCGCATTGATCTTCTCGGGTCGGTTGATCACGACGCGGGCAATCTTGTCTGCCAACTCTACACGGAAGGCTTTGTATTCGGTCACGCTATCATCCTCGACAGCAAGGGCGCATGGGTGGCGTCATGGCGGACAGGCCGCACGACGGTGGGCAACTATAACAACTGGCACCAGAACGAGTGAATGTCGATGCAGACGATGTGATACAGACCACGCCGGCAGTCGACCCGCTCATGCCGCGGTAGAGGGCCGCGTCGCTGACCCAACGCTCATTCACGGATGCAGTCAACGGTGTACGAACTACCACCAACCCCGACTTCGTGTTGCAGGCCGTGCACATCCGCATCGAACCCAGGAAAGCGTTCGGCGAAATCACGGGCGAAGCGAAGGTAATCGAGAATCGAGCGGGTCTCCCCGGTAAAGCGCTCACCCGGCATGATCAGCGGGATACCCGGCGGATACGGCACCAGCATGACCGCCGCTATGCGCCCTTCCAGCGCTTCGATCGGCACCGCCTCCACCTCGCCGCGAACCAGCTTGTCGTAGGCCTGTGCCGGGGTCATCGCGGGCTCTGGCAATGCGGTGTACATTCTGCGCATGGCTCGCGCCGTGGCGTTCTCGCAATAGCAGGCATGCAGGGCATCGCAGAGGTCGCGCAGGCCCATTCCGGCGTAGGTTGCCGCACCCTTACGGGCAATCGAAGGCAGAGCCTCTACCAACGGTATGTTCGCGTCATAGTGGCGCTTGAACTCCAGCAGCTCGGTAAGCAGCGTGCTCCATTTGCCCTTGGTGATGCCCATGGAAAACAGCACTAGCATCGAGTACAGCCCGGTCTTCTCCACCACCAGACCGCGCTCCCAGAGAAACTTACTGACTACCGCCGCCGGAATGCCACTTTTGCCCAGCGCGCCGGATGCGGTGAGGCCGGGCGTGACGAGCGTGACCTTGATTGGATCGAGCAGCACGTAATCGTCGGCGATTTCGCCGAATCCGTGCCAGTCGGCCGTCGGCTCCAACAGCCAGTCCGGAGTCACCAACGCCTCAGCGCCGTCGACCAGTGGCGGCTGCCAGATGCTGAACCACCAGTCGTCCGCATCGATGTGCTGGCGCAGATTGGCCAGCGCCCGGCGAAAGCTCAGCGCCTCATCGAACGTCTCCTGAATCAACGAGCGGCCGGCCGGACCTTCCATCATCGCCGACGCTACGTCCAGCGATGCGAGGATCCCGTACTGCGGCGACGTGGAGATGTGCATCATGAAGGCTTCATTGAAGCGGTCGCGATCGAGCTGCCGTGTCTGGCTGTCGAGCACATGAATCATCGACGCCTGGCTGAACGCCGCCAGCAGTTTGTGCGTGGAATGCGTGGTGAAGACCAGCGGCCCCTGCTCGCGGGTATCCATGCCGTAACGACCATCGTAGAACTCGTGAAACGCCGCATAGGCATACCAGGCCTCGTCGAAATGCAGCACCTCGACATTGTCGGCGAGGGTGCGCTTGATCAGGTTGGCGTTGTAGCAAAGCCCGTCGTAGGTCGAGTTCGTCACCACCGCGAGCTTGACCTTCGGCGGCCGGCCTCGCGCCAGCGGGTTGGCGGCGATCTTGGCCTGGATCGACTCGCGGGTGAACTCCTCCAGCGGAATCGGGCCGATGATGCCTAGCTCATTGCGCGTCGGGCTCATGTAAAGCGGTATCGCTCCGGTCATGATGATCGCGTGCAGGATCGATTTGTGGCAGTTGCGATCGACCAGTACCAGATCGTCCCGGGCGACCATCGAATGCCAGACGATCTTGTTCGCCGTCGAGGTGCCGTTGATCACGAAGAAGGTGTGGTCAGCGCCAAAATTGCGTGCCGCACGGGCTTCTGCCGCCGCCACCGGCCCGGTGTGATCAAGCAACGAACCGAGCTCGGGCACCGAAACCGAGAGGTCCGAGCGCAGCGTGTTTTCCCCAAAGAACTGATGAAAGGCCTGGCCAACCGGACTCTTGCGGTAGGCAACACCGCCACCGTGACCGGGGGTATGCCAGGAGTAATTCGACTCACCGGTATGCCGGACCAACGCGCTGAAGAATGGTGGCAGCAGATCATCCAGGTAACTGCGCGCGGCGCGCGCGACCTGGCGCGCGAGGAACGGCACGGTGTCTTCATACAGGTACAGCAGGCCGCGCAACTCGTTGAGGTCGGCCATCGCTTCGGCCGGCGCGTTTTCGATGGTGACCTGCTCGCCCAGCGCAAAGATTGGCAGGCGCGGGGCACGGCGACGGGCGACGCGGATCAACTCCACCACGTCATGCAGAAGACGCTGGTTGTCCCCAGCGCCCTCCGCCGCGACCAGGATGCAGGCCAGCCCGTGGTGCGTCGAGGCGACGATGCGCCCCTCGTTCGAACTGGCTGTGGGCAGGATATTGAAGCCGTCGCGTTCCAGCTCGGAAGCGATACCACGTACTCGCTCACCGGCGACGGTGTCAGCCTTTATGTCTCGGTGAACGATGAGGATGGGGAATTTCAGGTCTTTGTACATGCGCACTCTCTGCGGACGATCCATCTACAGGGTAGAAGGGTCCGCAGCAAAGCAACAGCGCATAAAGACGACGGGACTCCGGATCAGCCTTCCAGCTGAACCCACAACGGGGTCGCACCCGCTGCTTTTTCGATGGCAGCCATGCGCGCAACGTGCGCAGCAAGCTCCTCCTCGCTGGCACGCAGGACCCTGGTGCGCAGCCGATCCGCCGGCAGCCGACGAATCGGAGTGGGTTGTTGCCGTCCACCATCGGAGCTTTCGCCGTCGCCGGCAAGAGACAGATTCGTCTGCCCGCCGGTCATGGTCAGCCAGACGTCGGCCAGAATCTCGGCATCGAGCAGAGCGCCGTGCAGATCCCGGCCGGAGTTGTCCACGCCGTAGCGCTTGCACAGCGCATCGAGACTGTTGCGCTGGCCAGGGTGCCGCTCACGCGCCATCAACAGGGTATCGAGTACCGAGCAATGCTCGGCAATGTCGGCGCGCTCCTGCTGACCGAGCAGAGCAAACTCATTGTTGATGAAGCCAAGGTCGAACGCCGCGTTATGGATGACCAACTGTGCGCCCTTGATGAATTCGAAGAACTCATCAGCGACATCACGGAAACGCGGTTTGTCGACGAGAAACTCGTTGGTGATGCCGTGAACGGCGATCGCCCCCTCGTCCACTTCGCGGTCAGGCTGCAAATAGACGTGGTAATGCCGTCCAGTCAGGCGGCGGCCAATCACTTCGACACAGCCAATCTCGATGATCCGGTGGCCATCGGCCACCGGCATGCCGGTCGTTTCGGTATCCAGCACTACGCTGCGCATGTTGCTTCGCTCACTTACACAATCGGTTGACGTTTTACCTGCACTACACCGCGGTTGGCCAGCAGGTCGGCGTGCTCGTTACCGGGGTGCCCGGTATGACCGCGAACCCACTCCCAGCTCACCTGATGGCGGTTGACCTGCTCGTCGAGCTGCTGCCATAGATCGGCATTCTTGACTGGCTGCTTGCTTGCCGTTTTCCAGCCGCGCTTCTTCCAGTTGGGCATCCAGTCATTGATGCCCTGCATCACATACTGTGAGTCGGTTACCAGGCGCACCTTGCACGAACGCTTCAGCTCGGCGAGCGCGCTAATGGCGGCCATGAGCTCCATGCGATTGTTGGTAGTCTCCGGCTCGCCGCCCCAGAGCTCGCGCTTGACGCCTTTATAGATAAGCAGTGCGCCCCAGCCGCCGGGGCCAGGATTGCCCTTGCAGGCGCCGTCGGTATAGATCTCGACCCAGTCGTCACTCATTTCGATCGCTTACTCGGTTTGCCGGCAGAGTTGGTCTTCAAGGCAGCCGGTGCTGTTCGGCGTCGCGGCGACTGATCTTGGCCACTGGCATCGGCAACAACTTGCCCATCCGCTCGCGGCGCTCCTGGCGCAAGGGTCGCAGGCCGATCATCAGCTTGCGCGCCACCAGTAGATAGAAGCCGCCAGTAGGCGCCTGCAACTGCTGTCCAATCGACTCCAGCCGCGACAAACGCGCCTGCCAGTCGCTCGAAGAAAGCGGCGGACAATAGCATCCGAACCGGCGTTTCTCCAGCGCGAATCCCAGCAGGTTCAGCCAGTCACCAACCCGCGATGGGCGAATACAACGGGCTTCGCGAAATACCTCGCGTGACAGCAGATGGCGCACCCCCCAGGCACTCCAGGGATTGATCCCGACGATCAACAGATGCCCGCCTGGGCGCACTCCACGTGCCGCTTCGCGCAGCAGCCCGTGGGGAGAAAGGCTGAAATCCAGGGCATGCTGCAACACCACGACATCGGCGGCATGCTCGCCGAGCGGCCAGGCCTGCTCCTCACAATGAATTTCCACCCCGGGTAAAGGCGCACCCAGGCGGACGCTGCGTTTGATGCTCTCTGGCTGCACCGGCTCCCCGCTGAATGGGCCGTTATGCACCAGATAACTGCCGAAACAACGCGCAAGCTCTTCGGTCAGCACACGCTTTTCCTGAGCCAGCAGCTGCTGGCCCAGCGGTCCTGCAAACCAGTCGGATGCCTGATTGATCATGGACAGCCAATGGTCGCTGGCCTGGGTGGACGATTGATCGTTCATCGCTCGGCTCCGTTCGCGGTGCGGTTCTGCGCGGCGCAGCGTTCGCTCGGGTTCAACTTTTTCATCGGACTGCTAGGATGCGCCTTTGTCCCTCGCTTGGCGACCCGCCCCATGTTGAAGATCGAAGCACTCCCCGCCTTCACCGACAACTACATCTGGTTGCTGCAAGACGATGCAACGCAACGATGTGCCGCCGTAGACCCAGGTGACGCCGCACCGGTACTGAGCTGGCTGCAGGATCACCTGGACTGGCGACTCAGCGATATCCTGATTACCCACCACCATCACGACCACGTTGGCGGTGTCGAACGACTCAAGACGCAGACAGGTGCCCGCGTTTATGGGCCGGCAGCCGAGAACATTCCCGCACGCGATGAAGCACTGAGCGATGGCCAGCGCATCCGCGTGCTGGATAAGGATTTGGAGGTGATCGCGGTTCCGGGGCATACCCTCGGGCATATCGCTTACGTTCACAGCGATGCCGAGCAGCCCTGGCTGCTGAGTGGCGACACGCTGTTCGCGGCGGGATGTGGCCGACTTTTCGAAGGCACACCCGAGCAAATGTTCGCATCGCTGCAACGTCTGGCCAGTCTGCCGGACGACACCCTTGTTTACTGCACCCATGAATACACCCTGAGCAATCTGCGCTTCGCCCAAGCGGTGGAGCCATATAACCAGGAGATCCAGCAGCGCGTGCGCGAGGTAACCGCTCTGCGTGAAGAGAACCACTTCAGCCTACCCACTCGAATGAACATCGAGCGCGCTACCAACCCTTTTCTGCGCAGCAGCGTTGAGGCTGTCCAACAGGCCGCAAGCGAGCACTGCGGCCGCAGATTAGAGGATGAAGTCGCGGTTTTCGCGGCTTTGCGGGCGTGGAAAGACCGTTTCTGACAAGCTCGACAGGTTCCCGAAACGGAGCCTGCAAACTTGACCCCACCAGGGTGCGTTCCTAGAATCCCCCGAATTTTTGTTTCCCGGGAAGATTCCAGCCAATGCCGCCAGCTCCCAAGAAACGCCACGAAACGGACGCCTTGGCAGCCTCTGGTCGGGCGTTGGCTCTCGCCATATGCGTCGCCCTAGCGGGCTGTCAGAGCAATGCCGTGCGCGATGAGACCCGCGAGCAGACAAGGCGCGCAACCACACCTGTCGCACAAGAACCCATCTGGCTGAACGACACCACCGCCATCACCGAACACGAAGATATCTGGGAGCGAATCCGCGAGGGCTACAAGCTGCAGGAGCATCTGGACAGCAACCCGCGCATCGAGCAACAGCGCCTGCTGCTCTCCAGCCGTCCAAAGTCCATCGAAGTTGTCAGCGAGCGTAGCAGTCCGTTTATCCACTACATCGTCGAGCGTCTTGAAGAGCGCGACATGCCGCTTGAGCTGGCGCTGCTACCAATCATCGAAAGCTCCTACGATCCCTTCGCCTACTCCCCTGCCCATGCGGTCGGGCTCTGGCAATTCATCCCCTCGACAGGTCGGCATTTCAACCTTCGTCAAACCAGCTGGTATGACGGCCGCCGCGATATCACTGCGTCGACCAATGCTGCGCTACGCTACCTGAGCTACCTGCATGGCCTGTTCAACGGCGACTGGCTGCTAGCCCTGGCGGCTTATAACGCAGGCGAAGGCACGGTCAGCCGAGCGATCGAGCGCAATCAGAAGCTGGGACTGCCAACCGATTACTGGAACCTCCCGCTGCCACGCGAGACCCGCGACTATGTGCCCAAATTGCTGGCGCTGTCGCAGTTGATCCAGGCGCCCGAGGCTTACGGCATCAACCTCAACCCGATCGCCAACGAACCCTACTTCGAGGTGATCGCGCTCAAGCAGCGCATGGATCTGGCGCGGGTGGCCAAGCTCGCCGACCTGGACGAGGACGAGCTGTATCAACTGAATCCCGCCTTCACCCGACGCATCACGCTAGACGGCCCGCAACAGCTTCTGGTGCCGATGGAAAAGGCCGAGATGCTGGCAGCCAACCTGGCACTGATGAAACCGCAGGACCTGGTCGACTGGCAGCAGTATCAGGTGCGCGCAGGGGACACGCTGGGTGTCATCGCCAACCGGCATCACCTGACGGTCAACATCATTCGCGACGTCAACCGCTTGAAGAGCGATACGCTACGCGTCGGCCAGGTCCTCAGCCTGCCAACCAGCAGCGACGCGAAAGCCTCACGTGAGCTGCTGCACGCCGTCGCGCGACAGCCCGCGTCGACTCCGCGAACCTACCGGGTCAAGACAGGTGACAATCTCTGGGATATCGCCAAGGCGCAACGGGTGTCGGTACGCGATCTGCAGCGCTGGAACAGGCTTTCCGGAAGTCAGCTGAAGGTTGGCCAGGCGTTGTTCCTGCAAGGTCCGGCAACCCGTACGCCGGCGAAGAAGGACAACTCGCCGACCTATTACAAGGTCCAGAAAGGCGATTCGCTTTACCAGATCGCCAAGCGCTTCAACGTGCAGCTGACCAATCTGAAGACCTGGAATCCCAAAGGCACCGAAGTGCTGCGACCTGGCCAGCTGCTGACGCTCTATCTTCCGAACTGAACAACGAAACTCAGTTGACCGGCCGTTTGCTCAGCGACTCCAGGCAACGACCGGTCAACTGGGTAAAGCGCTGGAACGCAACGAATTGTTCGTGTTTCAGCGCTCGCCCGGAAAGCCTGCAGTCGCCATAGATCACGCCGATTTCGCGAGGCCCGGCCATCAACGGCGCGATGAAGAACATGCCACTGCCGAAGCACTGACGCAGCGGCTGGGTCACCAGATCTGCCAGGTTGTAACTGGCCGGCACGCCCATCCACAGCGCCTGTCTATGGCGCAACGCATAGCTGAATATATGCGGCTGCTCGGGCTGTTCAGCTGGCATCACGAACTCCTGCAACCAGGCCTCAGTGCCTTCGCCTATGGCACAGCGAGCCTTGAAACGTGTCTGCTGATCAGCCAGCACGGCCACCATGACTCGCTCCAGCCCGACGCCGTGGTGCAAGCCACTAAGCAGCGTATCCAGAATTATCCCGGCATCGCCTCCGCCCATCGCCATCAGGCCAAGATCCTGCAACGATTGCTGCAGCAGTAGCAGATTCGGCTGCAACAAGGCTGCCTGACGCTGAGCCTGCTGCAAGCGAATCTGCTCCGGGTCGGTACTGGGAATGAGCCTGCCCAGACGACTAGCCCCGAAGGTCGTGGCTACCTCCACGGTTTCATCGGCGCTGGCGAGAATCTGCTGCAGCGCGTCAGCCTCCTCTACCCCAGTGAAGTCAGCGACGGCCTTGGTCAGTGCCGCCATCCGCTCGCACTCCCAACCGCCCAGCGCGGCTTCACTGATCTGCACGCCCAACGCTACCGCGCGCGCCGCCGGATCGCTGCTGGCCAGCTGGCTATGAGCGAGACTGGTCAGCTCGCCCAGATTCCAACTCCGAACCAGGCCAAGACTGAGCTGCCGAAAACTCGTACCCAAGACCGCCTGAACCGCCTCATCAGCCTTGACGCCCGGTTGCGCCAGCTGGACGGCCAGCTCATCGACCTGCTCGCCCCCGCAGCCCCAGAACGCCAACTCACCAATGTTGTAAAGCAGCGCAGCGATGAACACTTCTTCATCATGGCGGGACAGCACGTAGCCGGCGATATTGCGCGCCTGCACCGCCGCGTGAAACGAGCGGGCGAGCAGCTCCAGCAACTGCTCCCGCGGGGCGCGCTCGAGCAGGCTGTCGATCAGCGTCACCGACAGGCTGATCAGGCGCACATTCTCGAAGCCGATCATCACGATCGCCCGGGAAATCGTCTTGATGGTTTCCTGCGAGGGGTTGTAGTAGCTACTGTTGCCGACTCTGAGCACTTTGGAAGTCAGCGCGGCATCACGCAGTAGAACGTCGGCGAGCTGCTGTACCGAGGCGTGCTCATGTACGGCAAGGCGTTGCAGATCCTTGACCACGGACGCCAACGCCGGCAGTTCCGATTGATTGAGGCGGTCGACCCACGCCTGCAGACCCTGGGCACGTACATCCAAGAGGTCGTCGCTCCACAATGCCATTACGGGAAATGACCCGCAGTTTGCCCGAGTTGCCCGGCCTTTTTCCAGCGCATACAAGCTGTTACTGTACCGGCCCGAGAAGCCCGTAAGCGCCAAGGATCGGATCCCCCGTCTGATGCGAGCCCTGCTACTGTTACTGACCTGCCTGGCCTTGAGCTTTCCCGCCCTCGCCACCATCAGCGAAAGCCATGGTTATGCGCAGTTCGGCACTCTTAAGTACCCAGCCTCGTTCACCCACTTCGATTGGGTGAACCCGCGCGCGCCCAAGGGCGGCCGGATCAAACTGATGGCATCGGGCACCTTCGACACGCTCAATCCCTATACCTTCAAGGGCACCAGCCCAAGCGCAACACCGGGCTTCCTGCAGTACGGCATCAGCGAGCTGAACGAGCCGCTGATGGTCGGCACCGGTATCTACGATCCGTCCGGAGACGAGCCCGCCTCGAGCTACGGGCTGATCGCCGAATCCGTTGAGTACAGCGATAACAACAGCTGGGTGGTCTTCAACCTGCGCAAGCAAGCCCGCTTCCATGACGGCAAGCCGATCACCGCCTACGATGTCGCCTTTTCCTACCGCCTGCTGGTCAAGGACGGTCACCCTCAGTACCGCACCAATTTGCAAGGCGTGAAGCGCGTCGACATCCTCAATCGCCATCGCATCCGCTTCGTCTTCGAGCAGCCGGACAATCCTCTGCTGGTCATGCGCCTCGGCGAACTACCGGTACTGCCGCAGCATTACTGGAAGAACCGCGACTTCAAGGCCACCACCTTCGAACCGCCGCTGGGCAGCGGCCCCTATCGCATCACCCATGTACAGCCCGGACGTCAGGTGGTGTTCGAGCGGGTGCGCAACTGGTGGGGCGCCAAGCTTCCGGTCAACCAGGGCAAGTACAATTTCAACCGTGTCGACGTGGAGTTCTATCGCGACAGCGTGGTGGCATTCGAGGCATTCAAGGTCGCTGAATTCGATTTCTATATCGAGCACCAGGCGAAGAACTGGGCCAACGGGTACGAGTTTCCCGCCATGCTGCGAGGCGACATCATCCGCGCCGAGATTCCCCACCAGATTCCCACCCAGACCCAGGCGCTGTTCATGAACAGCCGCCGCGCGACGTTCGCCGACCAGCGCGTGCGCGAGGCCCTGGGCCTGATGTTCGATTTCGAGTGGACCAACCGCGCGCTGTTCTATGGCGCCTACCGCCGCAGCGAAAGCTACTACCCCAACAGCGACTTCACCGCGACCGGCAAGCCTGAGGGGGGCGAGTGGCTACTGCTCTCCCCCTATCGCAAACAGCTCCCGGCCAAGCTGTTTACCGAGCCGTTCGAACTGCCGCGAACCGACGGTCGCGGCATCCCGAGGGAAACGCTGCGTCGTGCGCTGGGTTTGCTCGCCGAAGCTGGCTGGAAAGCCTCGGACGCCGGCCTGCTCAATGGTGCCGGGCAGCCACTGCGCTTCGAGATCCTGCTGGTCAACCCGCGGCTCGAGCGCGTCCTTCAGCCCTACGTCGAGAATCTCGCGCGCATCGGCATCCAGGCCAACCTGCGCACGGTCGACAGCGCGCAGTACAAGCAACGGCTGGATCACTACGACTACGACATGATCCTGATGACGCTGGTGCAGAGCCTGAGCCCAGGCATCGAGCAGCACCTGTATTTTCATTCCAGTCAGGTCGACGTCAAAGGCGGCCGCAACTATGCCGGTGTCGCCAACCCGATCATCGACGACCTGATTGCCAAACTGCTGGCCGCGCAAACACGCGACGAGCAGGTCGCAGCCGCCCGCGCAATCGACCGGGTGCTGCTGTGGAACCACTACACCATTCCGAACTGGTTCATCAGTAACCACCGCCTGGCGTACCGCAATCGGTTCGCCCATGTCACCACGCCGCCCTATACCCTGGGTCTGCGCGCCTGGTGGCTGAAGAGCCTGGAGAAGACCAAATGAACAATCGCGTGCGCTTTCCGCTGCTTCGCGCCGGCCTGCTGAGCCTGCTCTGCATGGCGACCCTCGCCGAGGCTGCGCCCCGCCATGCCCTGACGCTGTATGACGAGAAGCCCAAGTACCCGGCCGACTTCCAGCATTTCGAGTACGTCAATCCCGACGCGCCGAAAGGCGGCACGCTGCGACAGGCCGGTTTCGGCAGTTTCGACTCGCTCAATCCCTTCATCAACAAGGGCGTCGCCGCTGACGACATCAGCCTGATCTATGACACCCTGACCACCAACAGCCTGGACGAGCCGTTTACCGTCTACGGCCTGCTAGCCGAGAAGATCGAAAAAGGCCCGAACAATAGCTGGGTGCGTTTCCATCTCCGGCCGCAAGCCCGTTTTCACGATGGCGAACCGGTGAAGGCCGAGGACGTGGTGTTCACCTTCGAAACCCTGATGAGCAAGGGCGCACCGCACTACCGGGGCTATTACGCCGACGTGGAGAAGGTCGTCGCCGAAAGCCCGCGACGGGTTCGCTTTGATTTCAAGCACGCCGGCAATCGTGAACTGCCGATGATCCTCGGGCAATTGCCGGTGTTACCCAAGCACTGGTGGGAGGATCGTGATTTCAGCTCCGGCAGCCTGGAGGTCCCATTGGGAAGCGGCCCCTACCGGGTCGATAAAATCCAGGCTGGGCGTTCGATCCGCTACGCCCGGGTCGAGGACTACTGGGGCAAGGATCTGCCGGTGAATCGCGGGTTCTATAACTTCGACCGTATCAACTTCGATTACTACCGCGACAACACCGTCGCACTGCAGGCCTTCAAGGCCGGCCATTTCGACTACTGGTTCGAAACCAGTGCGAAGAACTGGGCCACCGCCTACGACATCGCCGCGGTCCGGGACGGACGCATCGTCAAGGACGAGATCCGCAACTACAACCCGACCGGGATGCAGGGCTTCATCTTCAATATCCGCCGCCCGCAACTGGAGGACCGCCGCGTACGTGAAGCTCTCGGGCTGCTGTTCGATTACGAATGGACCAATCGACAGCTGTTCAACGGTGCCTATACCCGCACCCGCAGCTATTTCGACAACTCCGAGCTGGCCTCATCCGGCCTGCCGGACGCGGACGAGCTGAAGGTGCTCGAGCCGCTGCGCGGCAAGATTCCGGACGAGGTGTTCGACAAGGCATTCGAACTGCCGCATACCGAGGGCAACGGTGTGATCCGTGAACAGCAGCGCCAGGCGTACCGACTGCTGACCGAAGCAGGCTGGAAGGTCGAGAACGACCGAATGCTGGATGCCCAGGACAAGCCGGTAAAGCTTGAATTCCTGCTGGTGCAGGCGGAGTTCGAACGGGTTCTGCTGCCCTACAAGCGCAACCTGGCTGATCTCGGCATCGAACTGGAAATTCGTCGGGTCGACGTGTCGCAATACATCAACCGCCTCCGTTCGCGCGACTACGACATGATCGTCAGCGGCTTCGGCCAGTCCAATTCACCCGGCAACGAGCAGCGCGAATACTGGCACTCGGCGAGTGCGGACAACCCGGGCAGCCGCAACTTCATTGGCCTCAAGGACCCGGCAATCGACAGCCTCGTGGAAGGCCTGATCGGTGCCGACTCACGCAAGGAACTGGTTACCCATACCCGCGCGCTGGATCGCGCGCTGCTCTGGGGCCACTACGTGGTACCGAACTGGCATATCAAGACCTGGCGCGTGGCCTACTGGAACCACCTGGCGCATCCGCAGGTGACACCCAAGCAGGACATCGGCCTGATGACCTGGTGGCGCAAGCCCGATGCCAAGGCTCCGGTCGCCGATCCGGTGGAAGCGAAGAAAGCCGAGGAAGCTGGCGCGAGCACGCCAGCCAACAACGGCGAGGCGGAGCGCTAAGCATGCTGGCTTATATTTTTCGCCGCCTGCTGCTGATCATCCCAACGCTGTTCGGCATTCTGCTGATCAACTTCATCATTATCCAGGCCGCACCAGGCGGCCCGGTTGAACAGGCAATCGCCAAGCTGGAAGGCTTCGAAGGCGCCACCAGCCGCATCGCTGGCGGCGGTTCGGAAGTTGCCGTCGCCGGCACCAGCTACCGCGGTGCGCAGGGCCTGGACCCCGAGCTGGTGGCCGAGATCGAACGCCTGTACGGCTTCGACAAGCCGCCGGTGGAACGCTTCTGGATCATGCTCAGCAACTACCTGCGGCTGGATTTCGGCGAAAGCTTTTTCCGCGATGCCAAGGTGACCGACCTGATCATCGAGAAGATGCCGGTCTCGATCTCGCTTGGCCTGTGGAGCACGCTGATCATGTACCTGGCGTCGATCCCGCTGGGTATCGCCAAGGCTACGCGGCATGGCAGCAAGTTCGACGTCTGGACCAGTTCGGCGATCATCGTTGGCTACGCCATTCCGGCGTTCCTCTTCGCCATCCTGCTGATCGTGCTGTTCGCTGGCGGCAGCTACTGGAACTGGTTCCCGCTACGCGGGCTGACCTCGGCCAACTTCGACGACCTGAGCCTCGGCGGCAAGATCATCGACTATTTCTGGCACCTGGCCCTGCCCGTCACCGCGCTGGTGATCGGCAACTTCGCCACCCTGACACTGCTGACCAAGAACAGCTTTCTCGACGAGATCAACAAGCAGTACGTGATCACGGCACGGGCCAAGGGCTTGAGCAAGAATCGCGTGCTTTATGGCCATGTGTTCCGCAATGCGATGCTGATCATCATCGCCGGCTTTCCGGCTGCCTTCATCGGCATGTTCTTTACCGGTTCGCTGCTGATCGAAGTAATTTTCTCCCTCGACGGGCTTGGGCTGCTCAGCTTCGAGGCGGCGATCAACCGCGACTATCCGGTGGTGTTCGGCACCCTCTTCCTCTTCACCCTGCTCGGCCTGGTGGTGAAGCTGATCGGCGACCTGACCTACACCCTGGTCGACCCGCGCATCGATTTCGAAAGCAGGGAGGCCTGAGATGCAGTTGTCCCCCCTCAACCAGCGTCGACTGGCACTGTTCAAGGCGCACAAGCGTGGCTGGTGGTCGCTGTGGATTTTCCTCGTGCTGTTCGTACTCAGCCTTGGCGCGGAAATCATCGCCAACGACAAGCCGATCGTGGTGCGTTATGACGGCGAATGGTTTGTCCCGGTGTTCAAGCGTTATCCGGAAACGGCCTTCGGCGGCGAGTTTCCGCTGCAGGCAAACTACAAAAGCCCGTACATCCAGGAACTGATCGCCGAAAAGGGCGGCTGGATGGTCTGGCCGGTCATTCCGTTCAACTACTCGAGCATCAACTACGAGCTTCAGGTGCCCGCGCCCGCGCCGCCGTCGCTGGAGAACTGGCTGGGCACCGATGACCAGGGTCGCGACGTATTGGCCCGGGTGATCTACGGTTTCCGCATCTCGGTGCTGTTCGCCTTGACGCTGACCCTGATCAGCTCGGTGATCGGCGTAATCGCCGGCGCGCTGCAGGGCTTCTACGGCGGCTGGGTCGATCTGGTCGGGCAGCGCTTGCTGGAAATCTGGTCCGGCCTGCCGGTGCTCTATCTACTGATCATTCTCGCCAGCTTCGTGCAGCCGAACTTCTGGTGGTTGCTGGGGATCATGCTGCTGTTCTCCTGGATGAGCCTGGTGGATGTGGTACGGGCCGAATTCCTCCGCGGGCGCAACCTCGAATACGTGCGCGCTGCCCGTGCGCTGGGCATGCAGAACGGCGCGATCATGTTCCGCCACATCCTGCCCAATGCCATGGTCTCCACCATGACTTTCATGCCGTTCATTCTTACCGGCGCCATCGGCACGCTCACCGCTCTGGACTTCCTTGGCTTTGGCCTGCCGGCCGGTTCACCGTCGCTGGGTGAACTGGTCGCCCAGGGCAAGGCCAACCTGCAGGCGCCCTGGCTGGGTATTAGCGCCTTCATGGTGCTGGCAATCATGCTGACCCTGCTGGTGTTCATCGGGGAGGCGGCGCGCGATGCCTTCGACCCAAGGAAATAACATGGCCGAACAACCGATAGCCGAGAATCTGGTCGAGGTCCGCGACCTGGCCGTCGAGTTCGTCACTGGCGAGCAGGTCCAGCGAGTCGTCGAGGGTGTCACCTTCGATATCCGCAAAGGCGAGACCCTGGCCCTTGTCGGCGAAAGCGGCTCGGGCAAGTCGGTCACCGCACATTCCATCCTGCGCCTGCTGCCCTACCCGCTCGCCCGGCATCCGCAGGGGCAGATCCTGTTCCATGGCCAGGATCTGCTCAAAGCCGACGAAAAGGCCATGCGTAAGATCCGCGGCAATCGCATCGCCATGGTCTTCCAGGAACCGATGACCTCGCTCAACCCACTACACACCGTGGGCAAGCAGATCAACGAGGTATTGGAGATTCACAAGGGTCTGCGTGGCAAGGCGGCGACCGCCCGCACGCTGGAGTTGCTGGAACTGGTTGGCATCCCCGAGCCGCGCAAGCGCATCCGTGCCTACCCGCACGAGTTGTCGGGCGGGCAACGCCAGCGAGTGGTGATTGCCATGGCGCTGGCCAACGAGCCGGAGCTGCTGATCGCCGACGAGCCGACCACGGCGCTGGACGTCACCGTGCAGCTGAAAATCCTCGAACTGCTGAAGGAATTGCAGGCTCGGCTGGGCATGGCGCTGCTGCTGATCAGTCACGATCTCAACCTGGTTCGACGCATTGCCCATCGCGTATGTGTCATGCAGCGCGGTCGCGTCGTCGAACAGGCGTTGTGTGAAGATCTGTTCCGTGCGCCTCAGCATCCGTACACCCAGGAGTTGCTCGCGGCCGAGCCCAGCGGCGGCCCGGTGGCAGTCGAGGAAGCGCCGCCATTGCTTGAGGTCGACGACCTGCGCGTGTGGTTCCCGATCAAGAAGGGCCTGCTGCGACGCACCGTCGATCACATCAAGGCAGTCGATGGTGTGAACTTCAGCCTGCCCAAGGGGCAGACGCTGGGCATCGTTGGCGAAAGCGGTTCCGGCAAGTCCACCCTGGGTTTGGCTATCCTTCGATTGTTGGGTAGTCGCGGCGAGATACGCTTCCAGGGCCAGCACCTGCAAAGCATGTCGCAGCGCCAGGTACGGCCGTTGCGCCGGCAGATGCAGGTGGTCTTTCAGGACCCCTTCGGCAGCCTGAGCCCGCGTATGTCGGTTGGGCAGATCGTTGGCGAGGGGTTGCACATCCACCGGATGGGCAATGCCAAGGAGCAGGAACAGGCAATCATTGAGGCGCTCGTGGAGGTTGGTCTCGATCCGGAAACCCGGCATCGCTACCCCCATGAGTTTTCCGGCGGACAACGGCAACGCATTGCCATTGCCCGGGCTCTGGTGTTGAAGCCGGCGCTGATACTACTCGACGAGCCGACTTCGGCGCTCGATCGCACGGTACAACGACAGGTGGTGGAGCTTCTGCGCTCGTTGCAGGCCAAGTACAACCTGACCTACCTGTTCATCAGCCATGACCTGGCGGTGGTCAGGGCGCTGAGCCACCAGATGATGGTGGTCAAGCAGGGCCAGGTGGTGGAACAAGGTGCGGCCGCTGACATCTTTGCGGCACCGCAACATCCGTATACACAGCAGCTGCTGGAATCCGCCTTCATGGCGCCCGGCACTGCCGAACAACCAGAAGAGGGACAAGCACATGGGTTTTCTCACCGGTAAGCGCGTACTGATCGTCGGCGTTGCCAGCAAACTGTCGATTGCCTCGGGCATCGCCGCGGCCATGCATCGCGAAGGTGCAGAACTGGCTTTCACCTACCAGGGCGACAAGCTCAAGGGTCGCGTCGAGGAATTCGCTTCCGGTTGGGGCTCGAGCCCTGAGCTGTGCTTTCCCTGCGACGTTGCCAACGATGAAGAGATCGCCCGCGTATTCGAAGAACTGAGCAAAAAGTGGGACGGCCTGGATTGCATCGTGCACTCGGTCGGCTTCGCTCCGGGCGACCAGCTCAACGGCGACTTCACCGAAGTCACCACCCGTGAAGGCTTCAAGATCGCCCACGACATCAGCGCGTACAGCTTCGTTGCTCTGGCCAAAGCTGGTCGCGAGATGATGAAGGGCCGCAACGGCAGCCTGCTGACCCTCTCCTATCTGGGCGCCGAGCGCACCATGCCGAACTACAACGTCATGGGCATGGCCAAGGCCAGCCTGGAAGCCGGCGTTCGCTACCTGGCCGGCAGCCTCGGCCCGGAAGGCACTCGCGTGAACTGCATCTCCGCCGGTCCGATCCGTACCCTCGCCGCCTCCGGCATCGCCAGCTTCCGCAAGATGCTGGCTGCCAACGAGAAGCAAACGCCCATGCGCCGCAACGTCACCATCGACGAAGTCGGCAACGCCGGTGCGTTCCTTTGCTCCGACTTGGCCTCGGGTATCAGCGGTGAAATCCTCTACGTCGACGGTGGCTTCAACACCACCGCGATGGGCTCGCTGGAAGACTGATCCCGCGCCTGTCTACGTAAAGCACCGAACCCCGCCTAATGGCGGGGTTCGTGTTTCTGGGCCTCAGCCGGCCGTGACCGTCATGCCGCCATCGGCCATGACCACCGAGCCGACCATGAAGCTGGCCCGCTCCGAGGCGAGAAAGGCGACGATCTCGGCGATCTCCTCCGGCTGCGCCGCGCGCCCGATGGGTGCGGCTTGCCCATGCTGCGTGAGAAAGCCCGGGCCGTCCTCGACCACATCGTTGAGGATGTTGGTCACCACATCGCCTACGCCGATGGCATTGACTCGAATGCCATGCTCGATCGCCTCCAGCGCCAGCGTGCGGGTCAGCTGCGCCAGCGCGCCTTTCGAGGCCGTGTACGCAGCGATGGTCGGGAAGGCGAAATAGGACGCATAGGAAGCGATATTGACGATCGCCCCCAAACGGTTGGGCATCATCACCTTCACCGCTTCACGACAATGTAGAAACGCCGCCGTGGCGTTGACCGCCTGGATGCGATCCCAATCCTGGCGGGTCATGTCCACCACCAGTTTGTTGATGATGATGCCGGCGTTGTTGACCAGGATATCCAGACGCCCGAAGCGTTCGACGGCCATTCCGACCGCACGCTCGGCGGCACCGTCTTCGGTGATATCTGCACGCAACGGCACCAGTCCTGGCCGCGCGAGTTCCTCGACCGCCGGATTGATGTCTTCAGCGACAACTTTTGCGCCGCGCTCGTGCAGCAGCAAGGCGATGGCCCTGCCAATGCCGCTGGCTGCGCCAGTGACCAGCGCAACCTTGCCTTCGACTTCCTGGATAACTGGGTGCTTGGAATCGGTCATGGTGTTCTTCTCCCGTTACGGCGACGTCTGGGGCGCCTTCGTTATTGACGGGTTCAGTCTCCCTCAGTGCTGCAGGCCCGGCTTTCGCACGCTTGCGCTGGCTGTCGGAGTTTTGCGCGCAGCATTGCCCGCCACTGGCGAGGGCCTGCGCTAACCTATCGACGCCGACTTGTTATCCAGGGAGCACGCCGTGCCTCGGTCGTCCGACGCCCCACCCGTGCCTGATACGTGGCGCGCCACCGCTCAGTCGATGCGCGATCACCTGCCCGGAGATGCTGATTTGACCGCGCTGCCGCCGTTGCAGGATGTGGTCGTGCAGCTCTTCAGCCATCGCACCATCACCGAGCCTATTCGGGTCCCCGCGGTGGTAGAGCCGCTACTGGTGCTGGTGCTGGCCGGTACGGCCCGCGTCGAGGAACGCGTGTTGGATGGCCCCTGGAGCGCGGCAACCGTCAGGGCCGGCGACTTCTTTCTGACCGATACCCAAGAGCCATACGAGATGCGCTGGCAGACGCTTGAAGGGGAGCGCTTCGAGGTGATGCACCTGTATCTCGGCCTACCGTTAATCGAGCAGGCCGCACGGGAGTTGCTCGGACCACAGAGCTCAGCGGTCGCGCTGCTGGATGTTTCCGGCGCAAGGGACGAAACGGTTCACTGGCTGATGGAGAGCATGCGCCGTGAGTTGCTCGATCAACGCACGCCCAGCCAACTTTGCCTGCGTGGCCTGGCTCAAACGCTGGCCATGCATCTGCTGCGCCACTATCGGGACCCACAAGGCGCCATCAGGAGCAGCAACGCCTTGCCAGCCTACAAGCTGCGCCGTGTCGTCGAGGAAATGAATGCGCAGCTCGCCGATGATTTCAGCCTCACCAGGCTGGCCCGCAGCGCCGAGCTGAGCGAGTACCACTTCAGCCGGATGTTCAAACGTGCCACCGGGCTCTCGCCGTCGCAGTACTTCATCGGCCTGCGCATGGCGCGCGCTCGACAACTGCTGATCGAAACGCAACGCAGTGTCATCGACATCGGGCTGGAGGTGGGCTATTCGAGCCCGAGTCATTTTTCCCAGGTGTTTCGCCGCGAAGTCGGCGTCACGCCGAGCGCCTATCGGCAGGCCTGAAAGCGCAAACGAAAAAACCCCGGCCACGACGACCGGGGTTCTTCGTTTGCGGAGCCCGGCAGTTGCCGGGCTCCGCACCACACAGGCCTATCAGCGCTTGGCGACCTGATCCTTCGGCAGCTTGAAGGTCCAGACCATACCGCCCTGGTTGAATTCCTTCACCCGCTTGGCGACCTCGCCGCCCCACAGCGGGACTGCACCGCCCCAGCCGGAGAGAACGGAGACGTACTGCTCGCCGTCCATTTCCCAGGTAACCGGAGAGCCGATCACGCCCGAGCCGGTGTTGAACTCGTAGAGTTTCTTGCCGGTCTTGGCATCGAAGGCCATCAGGTAGCCTTCCGGGTTGCCGGTGAACACCAGGTTGCCCTTGGTCGCCAGCACCCCGCCCCACAGCGGTGCGTAATTCTTGTAGCGCCAGACTTCCTTGCCGGTCTTCGGATCGATGGCGCGCAGCACGCCGATGTAGTCGTCGTTGAGCGGGTGGATGGTGAAACCGGCACCCAGGTAAGCCGCGCCCTTCTTGTAGGCGGTGCCTTCGTTCCAGATGTCCATGCTCCACTCGTTGGACGGCACATAGAACAGCCCGGTGTCCTGGCTGTATGCCATCGGCATCCAGTTCTTGCCACCAAGGAACGACGGCGCCACGGTTACAGTCTTGCCCTGTGCACCAGCGTCGTTGGGCGAGCCCGGGCGGTTGGCATCGTCATAGATAGGCCGGCCGTTCTTGTCCAGGCCTTTGGCCCAGGTGATCTTGTCGACGAACGGGAAGCCACGGATGAACTTGCCGTTGGTGCGATCGAGTACGTAGAAGAAGCCGTTGCGGTCGGCGGTACCGGCAGCCTTGATGGTCTTGCCGCCTTCCTGATAGTCGAAGGAAACCAGCTCGTTTACGCCGTCGTAGTCCCAGCCGTCATGCGGCGTGGTCTGGAAATGCCACTTGATCGAGCCGTCGTTCGGGTCCAGCGCCAGGCGCGAGGAGGAATACAGGTTGTCGCCAGGACGCAGGTGCGAGTTCCACGGTGCTGGGTTGCCGGTTCCGAACAGCAGCGAGTCGGTGTCCGGATCGTAGTAACCACCCAGCCACGGAGCTGCCCCGCCGGTCTTCCACAGGTCGCCCGGCCAGGTCTTGCCTGCTTCGCCGCCGGAGATGCCGCTCTCGACCTTCTTGCCGTCCTTCCACACGTAGCCCATGTGGCCTTCGACCGTCGGACGGGTCCACAGCAGTTCGCCGTTCTTCGGGTTGTAGGCTTCGATCTTGCCAACCACGCCGAACTCGCCACCGGACACACCGGTAATCAGCTTGCCTTTGACGATCAGCGGAGCTGCGGTCAGCGAATAACCGGCCTTGTAGTCGGCGACGGTTTTCTTCCAGACGACCTTGCCGGTGTCCTTGTTCAGCGCGACCAGCTTGGCGTCCAGCGTGCCGAAGATCACCAGATCGTCATACAGCGCCACGCCACGGTTGATCACGTCACAGCACGGCATGATGCCGTCCGGCAGGCGAGCATCGTACTGCCACAGTTCCTTGCCGGTACGCGCATCGACCGCATACACGCGGGAGTAGGAACCGGTGATGTACATCACACCGTCCTTGATCAGCGGCTGCGCTTCCTGACCGCGCTGCTTTTCACCACCCAGAGAGAAGCCCCAAACCGGTCGCAACTGATTGATGTTATTGGCGTTCAACGCGTCCAGCGTGCTGTAGCGCTGGCCCTGCAAGCCCATACCGTTGGTCACGATCTGGTCGGTGGACTTGGCGTCGTTGAGGATTTCCTGGTCGGTTACGGCCCAGGCGTGCAGGCTGGACATCGCCACCGCGGCGCATAGCGCCGTCAAGGCGAAGGGCTTGCGAAGACCGGTGTGCTTCATTGCGGCTACCTCTGCGGGTTCATTGTTATGCCGGGAAATTTTCCCGGTCTGGGGTTGATTCTTGGTTTGCCCCGCTTTGGCAACAATTGCCCGCAGTACCGATTTTCCTACTCCCTTGGTAGCAATACGCCGCCGTGGACGGCGGAAGCCGCAGTTTTTCAGGGCCGTATGGGTCGAGAGCGGCACCGAAGTCGCAGCCATCCGGCCGGAAAAGACTATTCCGCTGTGCTGGCCCAGCCCCTAAAACGGACGTCCCCTCGCTCAGAAGGATACGAGCCATGCTTCGCCATTCCCTCGCTATCGCCCTTGCCTTGCTTACTGCCCTAACCGCACATGCAGCCGAACCAATCCGCATCGGACTCAACTACCCGAGTACCGGCAACTACAAATCCGAAGGACTGGAGCTGAGCCGCGGTGCCCTGCTGGCGGTCGATGAAATCAATGGACGTGGCGGCCTGCTTGGCCGGCAGCTGCAGCTGGTCAGCCTGAACTCCGCCGCCCGCCCCGAAAAAGCCCAAGCCAATATCGAGCGCTTCGCCAACCAGGGCGCGGCGATGGTGTTCGGCGGCGCCAATAGCGAGGAGGCCCTTGCCGCTGGCCAGCGAGCGCGCGAACTCGGGCTGCTCTATTTCCCCACGCTCGGCTACGCCAACGAAATCACCGGGCGCGACGGGCATCGCCATCTGTTCCGCGAGTCCAACAGTGCCTGGATGAGCGCTCGCGTGCTCGGCGAATACCTCAGCTGGCACATGCCCAACCGGCGCTATCACTACGTCAGCCTCGACGACGCATGGGGTCGCAGCATGGAGCAGGCACTGCGCGAGGCGACCAAGAGCCGCGACCGCGCCCGCCATGGCTACTCGAAGATCGCCGAGCGCGGCGCACGGCGCGGCGACTACCTGGCTGCTCTGCAGAAAGCCGCCGCCAGTAACGCCGATGTTCTGGTGATCGTCCTGCTTGGCGAAGATCTGGTGCAGACCATGCGTCTGGCGCATACCCTGGAACTCGGCAAACGCATGCAGATCATCGTGCCCAACCTGACCCAAAGCATCGTCGAACAGGCCGGCCCGCTGGTGATGGAGCACGTAATCGGCACAGAAGCCTGGACCTGGCGCGTGCCGAAGCTGGTCGGCAGCACCGAAGGCCAGGCGTTTGCCGATCGATTCATCGCTCAGCATCAGGCGTATCCGGGCAGTACCGCTGCCTCAGCCTATGGCATCGTCCGGCAGTGGGCGGACGCTGCCCAACGCGCCGGCAGCATCGATGCCGAAGCGGTGATCGCGGCCGTGGAAAACCACCGCTACCAGCTACTCAAGGACGAGCAGTACTGGCGCGACTTCGACCACCAGAACGTGCAGAGCATCTATGCGGTGCGGGTCAGGAATCGCAGCGAAATCATGCAGGACCGCTTCAAGCAGGACTACTTCACCATCATTCATCGCATGGACGGCGAAGCGGCTGCCCCGAGCCTGGATGACTGGCAGCAGGAGCGCGGTGATCAGCTGGAGCTGCAGTGACGTCGTTACTGGTCGACGCGCTGCAGCGCGTCGACCTCGTAGCGCGGATACAGGTGGCTGACGCTCCGGATCAACTCGAAACGAGTCAGGCTGATGCCGGCGAAACGCTCGGGTATCGGGCTCTGGATCACCTCATTCATGTCCGCCCCGCTGCTCGCCGCATCGCGTAGCAGGCCGTCCAGCCAGCCGAGGTAATCCCGCATCTGCCGGAACGGCTCGGCATCGTCGGCAACCGGGCCGTGACCGGCAACCAGCCGTTTCCAGGGCAACGCCTCGAGTGTCGTCAGATCGTCCAGCCAGACGTCCAAGCCGGGGCTGTTCGGCGTGGTCAGGGCGCGCTGGAAGAAGAGAATGTCACCAGCGAAAAGCACGCCACTGCGCTCGTCGAGAATGGCCAGATCGGCGCCGGTATGCCCGCGCAGTGCCAGCAAGCGCAGGGAACGCCCAGCGACTTCCAGCGTGCCCGACTCAACGGTTTCGCTTGGCAACACGACTTCAGTGCCGCGCATCCAGTCGCCAACCAGACGATACATGTTCTCGGCCATCGCGTTGCCCTGCTCGCGCAGCAGCTCGGTGGTGCCAGCCAGCGCCGCGATCGGCACATCAGCAAACGCCTGGTTGCCCAGTACGTGATCGGGGTGATGGTGAGTGAGCAGAACCTTGGTCACTGGAAGGTCAGTGACGCGGGAGATGGCCGCGCGCATTGCCTCGCCATAGAGCCTGGACGGCCCAGTGTCGATAACGATGACCCCTGCATCACCGACAATGAAACCTGTATTGACGATATTGCCGCCATTGCGCTTGTCGAAGTTGTCGGTCGAACCTTCCAGCAGCCAGACCCCATCGGCGATCTGCCGTGGCTGCAGCGTGTAGCTCAGCTCGGCCTGCACGGGTAGCGTCATACAGAAGGCGAAGATCAGCATGAACAGGCGCATGACGCCTCCTTGGCTTGGTTTGCTTACTCGCGGATTGCGCGGTGCAGTCAGAATGCGGCTTCGAACTCGTTGCCGTTGTTGTCGCGCAACCACAAACGGGTTTCCTGAACGCCCTTCACTTCCAGGCTCAGGTTCGGGTTTTCCGCCACCGCGGGATACAGCTCCAGCTCCGCCATGACCTTGCCGTCTGCATCGCGCAACTCGGCCTGGTTGAGGAAGAATTCCGGAATACCGCCGACCAGACCGTTATCCATGGGATGGGATACCTGCAGGCGCAACCGGCTGAACTCGCCGCGGGGGAAGCGCGCACCAACCACCTCGCCCAGGTGGTCTTCCCAGCCCGCTTGCGCGCGCACAACGCTTGGCGCTGTGCAGCCGCCACCAGCTGCATCGACCCGCGCCGAGCCGATATGCCAGACGCCATCGCGGGTCAGCACAGCGGCGCGGATCGGCGTCGCCTGTTGCACCCGAATGCGGATCGCCACCAGCGGCACGACCTGGTCGTCTGGAGTAAAGGTGAAGATACGTGGGATGGGGTTGAGGTCGGCCCAGGCCTCGATGCGCACCACATCGTCACCCAGGGCGCGGGCGTCGATATGCACCGGCACCTGCCGGGAATCCTCGGCGAACGGTGGCACGTGCACCTGTACGCGCTCGTCGAACACGTAAGGCTCGCTGTTGAGCAAGCCCTTGTGGTGGTACTCCCACATCACCGATTGCAGCGGGTCAGCCTCGGCCGCCACAGCAGTCGACGCATGGAAGGCAAACAGCAGCAGCAAGATTCGGGCGCTCATGTCGACTCCTCGAACGGCGATCCGCAGCGGGATCGGCATGGCGCAGCCGGTTAGCGCCCGGCCACGTCGCTCTCCACATCCTGGTACAACCCGGGCAACTCGTAAGTCAAACCGTGGCGGGCATAGAGCTTCGCCAGCTCGCCTTCGAGAATCAGTGGTTCCAGCGCCTCTTCCAGCGCGTAGGCCAGTTGTCGGTTGGATTCATGTACGGCCATCCCCAGGTCCCAGACCTGCTTGCCCATGTTCGGATAGGCGTTCTCGGCAAGTTTTAGATGCTCATCATCGGCCTTCGCAAGCAGCCACTCGACTTCCCCGCGCATGGCCATGGTGGCATCCACCTCGCCCTGCTGCATGGCGGCGAACGCCTGCGACACGCTCGGATAATGGTGAGTGTTCTTCGCCAGCCGACCTTCGAATACCGAGGAGAGGTAGAACGAGGGCACACTGTCGACCTCGACGCCAATCGGGTGGTACTGGAAGATCGCGACGCTTGGCACTTCATCGATGCGCCGGTCATCGTAGGCCGCCTGCCAGCGCTCGCGCTGGTAGGGGCCGAACATCACCACCAGCTCGTTGATCACCTCACCCAGCTCGTTGCGCTTGTAGGCGAACTCGCGGTCGTAGGGCACGCGCAGCATCACATCGGCCAGCACATCCGGCCTCAGGTAGTGGCCTTTCCAGATGAAATTGCGCAGATCGTCGTCAAGGGTTTCGTCCGGCGTCACCCACAGAACCTGCAGTTTCAGGCCCAGGCCTTCGGCGAGCTTGCGTGCCAGCTCCACATCGACACCACGCGGCTCGCCGTCATGGAGGTAGCTATACGGAGGAAACTTCTCGTACATCGCCACCTTGAGCACGCCGGACTCGATGATGTCATCGAATGCACGCACCTTGACGATCTCCGCCTGCGCCAACGCGCCGCAAAGGGTCAACCACAGCGCGAGGACCAGCCGCGCGGCGTTCATCACTGCTTGGCCGCTTCGCTTTCAATATAGGTGCGGATCGCCCACAGCGCTTCCTGGCTGAGGGTGTCCGCCATGCGCGGCATGTACACGGCACCATCGCGGACTGCGCCGTTGATCACGCGCTCCTTGTACCACTCGTCACCGTCGTAGCTGGCTTCGAGCTCGCGCAGATCGGGTGCGATACCACCGGAGATCGCCTCGAGACCATGGCAGCGGGCACAGTTCTGGTTGTACGCGGAGGAACCGATCTGCACCGCCAGATCATGATGTTCGCTCGGTGCGCGATAGGGGTTTTCTTCCAGCCATTCTTCACCGAGCGCCGGCAGGCCCTTGGTGTTGACGGCCTGCGGCGTCACGTCGCCATGCGCCATTACCAGGCCGGACATACCGAGGACACCCGCTGCCAGCAGTGAGCGCAAAAAGATCTTGTTATTCATGACTACCACCCTCTATTCGAGAACCTGTGCAACAGCCCCATCGGAGCGCATGGTGGTCATGTTGGCCGTGCGGGCGGGCCGGCAGAATCCTGCTTTGGATGCCTGCATCTCCTCCCTTGGTACTGGGTTTTACCACCACCTTTGGCACCGCACTGGTAGCAAGGCTAAATCACCCGGGGTTCGGGAAGGATTCCCGGCATCGGCGGGAGCTTTTCCGTGTCGGCTCTCACCGCGCGCTCTCAATAATGGAATCGCCAGGCCACCGCTATACGGCGGCCTTGTCCGAATCGACCAAGGGAATCGCAACCATGACAACAAGATCGAACCCCGGCAGCAAACGCCCACTCGCCATCGCCGTGCACTACCTTGCACTGGCGGGCAGCCTGGCACTGGCCGGTGCCGCGCATGCCAAACCGGTCAGCTGGGAAGACATCGCCAACGACCATCTTTCCACCGCCAACGTGCTGCAGTACGGCATGGGCACCAATGCACAACGCTGGAGCCCGCTGGCGCAAGTCAACGAGAGCAACGTGTTCAAGCTGACTCCCGCCTGGTCATTCTCCTTCGGTGACGAAAAACAGCGCGGGCAGGAGTCCCAGGCCATCGTGCATGACGGCGTGATCTACGTGACCGGCTCGTATTCACGGGTGTTCGCCCTGGATGCCAAGACCGGCAAGCGCCTGTGGAGCTACGCCCATCGCCTGCCCGACGACATCCGCCCATGCTGTGACGTGGTCAACCGCGGCGCCGCCATCTATGGCGACAAGATCTACTTCGGCACCCTCGATGCTCGTGTGGTCGCACTGAACAAGGACACCGGCAAGGTCGTCTGGAACAAGAAGTTTGGTGATCACGCCGCGGGCTACACCATGACCGGCGCACCGACCCTGGTGAAGGACGGCAAGACCGGCAAGGTGCTGCTGGTGCACGGCAGCTCGGGCGACGAGTTCGGCATCGTCGGCAAGCTGTTTGCCCGCGACCCGGAGACCGGCGAGGAAGTCTGGATGCGCCCCTTCGTCGAGGGCCACATGGGCCGTCTCAACGGCAAGGACAGCACGCCAACCGGCGACATCAAGGCGCCTTCCTGGCCAGACGATCCCAACCACCCGACCGGCAAAAAGGAAGCCTGGAGCCAGGGCGGCGGGGCACCGTGGCAGAGCGCCAGCTTCGACCCGGAAACCAACACCATCATCGTCGGGGCCGGCAACCCCGCCCCATGGAACGGCTGGGAACGCACCAGTGATGGCGGCAACCCGAAGGACTACGACAGCCTCTACACCTCTGGCCAGGTCGGCGTCGATCCGAGCACCGGCGAGGTGAAGTGGTTCTACCAGCACACTCCGAACGATGCCTGGGACTTCTCCGGCAACAACGAGCTGGTGCTGTTCGACTACAAGGACAACAACGGCAAGACCGTCAAGGCCACCGCGCACGCCGATCGCAACGGCTTCTTTTATGTGGTCGACCGCAAGGACGGCAAGCTGCAGAACGCCTTCCCCTTCGTCGACGGCATCACCTGGGCCAGCCATATCGATCTGAAAACCGGCCGACCAGTAGAAAACCAAGGTCAGCGCCCACCCAAACCGGAACCAGGCGAAAAGCACGGCAAGTCAGTCGAAGTCTCGCCGCCCTTCCTCGGCGGCAAGAACTGGAATCCCATGGCCTACAGCCAGGACACCGGCCTGTTCTACGTGCCGGCCAACCACTGGAAGGAGGACTACTGGACCGAGGAAGTCAGCTACAAGAAAGGCTCCGCCTACCTGGGCCAGGGTTTCCGCATCAAGCGCATGTACGACGACCACGTCGGCATCCTGCGCGCGATGAACCCGACCACCGGCAAGATCGAGTGGGAGCACAAGGAAAAACTGCCGTTGTGGGCCGGCGTACTCGCGACCAAGGGCAATCTCATCTTCACCGGCACCAGCGATGGCTATTTCAAGGCCTTCAACGCGAAAACCGGTGACGAGCTGTGGAAGTTCCAGACCGGCAGTGGCGTGATTTCCCCGCCGGTAACCTGGGAACAGGACGGCGAGCAATACATTGGTGTGACGGTCGGCTACGGCGGCGCCGTACCGCTGTGGGGCGGCGATATGGCAGTGCTGACCAAGCCGGTCGCGCAGGGCGGCTCATTCTGGGTATTCAAACTGCCGGAATGGGAGAAGAAGACCGCCAAACGATGAGCGGAAGCCTGCCCGTCATAGCAACGGGCACGCCTCAATTGCATCGAGGTACAGCGGTTCACGCGGCGGGTCTGGCCTGTCGGCTTCGGGTTGGCGCTCTCGCCCACCAGCCAGACCCGCCGCGCGACCGCATTTCTCGCATCCAAACTCTTTCGGAACGTCACCATGAAAATGCTCTCCCGACTGCTTCTGGTCCTGCTCGCCAGCCCTGCCGTGTTTGCCGCGGAAGGCCCGCTGACCGTCAACGGCTGTACCCTGCAGCCTGATAGTCAGTGCCCCAATGCTGATCTGCGCGGCGCCGACCTGAGCAATCAGGATCTGCGGCGCATCAACCTCGCCGGGGCCAACCTGTCTGGCGCCAACCTGCGCCACGCCAACCTCGACCTGGCCAATCTGGAAAAAGCTGACCTCACCGGCGCCACGCTGAACCGGGCCAGCCTGCAACAGGCCAACCTGCGCCTGGCCAACTTCACCAACGCCCGGCTGATCGCCGTGCAGGGCTGGGGGCTGTTCGCGCAAGCGGCACAGTTCAAGGGCGCCGATCTCACGGGTGCCTATCTGGAATTCGCGCGCATGAGCGGCGCGAAGATGCACGGCAGCAAGCTGCACGCCGCCGATCTGGAGATGACCTGGCTGAGCAAGGCCGACCTCAAGGGCGCCGACCTGACCGACGCCAACCTGCAGGAAGCCAAGCTTAACGACGCCAACCTGGCCGATGCCGTGCTGACCGGTGCTCGGCGCCACTACGCAACCTTCCAAGGCACCAACATGGAGGGCTGCAAAGATTGCCCGCACGGCTGGGAAAAGTGATCTGTGCATACCTGCAGAGCAGAGGCGATGCAGTTCCTCAATCAACCCCATAGAAAGCCTGCACTAACGAAAACTCATACGGCGCCGATGACGTGACTGGGCAGTCTGCCCTTCACTGGATGCCAATAAGAATGTTCAACAATCACCTCAAACGAGAACTGGCCGAGCTACGCGAGGAAGTCGCGACCGACCGCCAGATCAAGGACTCGTTGTACAGGGAAATGATGGTCCTGGAACTGGACCGGCAAGGACGCATCCAGTACGCCAACGAGTTATTCCTGAACGAAATGGGTTATCGCCGTGACGACATCGTCGGCCGCGCGCTGGATGACTTCTTCACTGCGCAGTTTCGCGCCGAGCCGAACTACGCCCGTCTCAAGACGGCCATGCAGCGCGCCGAGCACATCAGTGGTGCATACCGATTGCTGCGTGCCGATGGTCAGGAGGCCTGGCTGCGTTCGATCTGGCAACCAATCAAAAGCTCGAACGGCACGCTGCTCCATTTCACGCTATGCGCCACCAACCTGACCCGCACCATCGAGGCGTCCCGCGAGCATGAGAGCGTGATCAACGCCCTGCTACGCTCGACTGCAGTGATCGAGTTCGACCTCGGCGGGCATGTCATCACGGCCAACCAGCGATTCCTGGACGGCATGGGCTATCGCCTCGAACAGATCAAGGGCAAGCATCACCGTATGTTCTGTGAGCGTGAAGAGGCAGAATCTGCGGCCTACCGTGAGTTCTGGGCCAGCCTGAACCGCGGCGAGTACATTGCCGAGCGCTTCAAGCGTATCGACGCGCACGGCCAGGCGGTCTGGCTCGAGGCCTCGTACAACCCGGTTCACGATGCCTACGGCAAGTTGTACAAGGTCATCAAGTTCGCCACGGTGATCACCGATCAGGTCAATCGTGAACTGGCGGTCGCCGAGGCCGCGACCATCGCCTTTGACACCTCGCAGCACACCGATCTCAGTGCCCAGCGCGGCGCGCAGGTGGTTCAGCAGACTGTGGATGTGATGCATCGCATCGCCCAGCAGATGCAGGACGCCTCCGATGGCATCGAAGCGCTGGACAAGCAATCGCAACTGATCAGCGCCATCCTCAAGACCATCAGCGGCATCGCCGACCAAACCAACCTGTTGGCCCTGAATGCCGCAATCGAAGCGGCCAGAGCCGGCGACCAAGGCCGCGGTTTCGCGGTCGTTGCCGATGAAGTGCGCCAGCTGGCTGCCCGTACCAGCACCGCTGCCAAGGAGATTGTCGGCGTGGTACAGAAGAACCAGGACCTGGCTCAAGCCGCCGTGCACAGCATGTCTGTCAGCCGTGAGCAAACCGAACAGGGACTGGAATTCGCCAACCAGGCCGGCGCGGTGATCGTCGAGATCCAGGACGGTGCACAGCGGGTAGTCAGCGCTGTCGGGCAGTTCGCCAGCCAGTTGAAGACCTGACGGTATGCTTGCCGGAGTGGCGCACGCCCAGCATTCGCGTCCACTCCGGCGAGGCACTCTAGACTGTGCAGGTAAGATCCCAAGCGCCGAACCGGCTGATTCTTCGAGGACCGACGATTGAGCCAGAAGCCCATTATCCACATCGTCCAGCAGGCGGATATCGCCGGGCTGCCAGCATTCGCCGGGGTGTCGCTCGAGCGCATCAGCATGCCCGCGACAGCTGCCGAGTTTGCGCTGGCGGTAGCTGAAATCCTGCAGGCGTCGTGCATCGGTTTCGATACCGAATCCAAGCCCACGTTCAAGGTAGGTGAAGTTTCCAGCGGCCCGCACCTGATCCAGTTCGCCACGGCAGAACGGGCTTATCTGCTGCGGGTCGGCATGCCTGGGTGTACAGAGGCAGCTCGTGCCGTGCTGCAGGCACCGGGGATAGTGAAGATCGGTTTCGGCCTGAAATCCGATCATTCCCGGCTGCGCAGCAAGCTGAACATTCAACCGGTCAGCCTGCTCGACCTGGGTTCGGTACTGCGCTATCAGGGCAAGAAAGGCCAGGTCGGCCTGCGCGGTGCCGTGGCTGGGATACTCGGTACACGGATCGAGAAATCACGCAGAGTGGCCACCTCGAACTGGGCCAATGCGCGCTTGACCGAAGCGCAGCAGGCATATGCGGCGAACGACGCCTATGCTGCGCTCAGGGTGTTTCTTGGACTGGTGTTGGAGCAGCAAAGCCTGCTGCTCCAGCATGCGACCACCAGCGATGCACGAGGGGCAACCCCGACGAATCGGAAGCCACGCCCTCCCCGATCCGATAGGAATACCGCCATGAAGAAAACCCTGACGATCCGTTGGCAGCGGCTGGTGAACGAACATGGCGAGACATGCCCCCGCTGCGGCGCTACCGAGCAGGCCGTTCGGCACGCGACCGCGGATCTGCGCCAGGCACTGCGCATCCTGGGAATTGACGTGCGCCTCGAAACGTCGCAACTGAGCCCCGCGGACTTCGCCCAGGCGCCACTGGAATCGAATCGCCTATGGATTGCTGACGTACCGCTCGAACAGTGGCTCGGTGCGGCTGCGGGAGAAAGCCGCTGTTGCTCGGCGTGCGGCGATGCAAACTGCCGGACGCTAGAAGTCGCCGATGCGACGCACGAGGCCGTCCCGGCAGAGCTGATCATCAAGGCCGGTCTCCTGGCAGCCGCGCAGCTTCCGGACAATGCCAGCGGTTGCTGCCCAACGGCTCAGGCCACATCGGGCCATGGCGGTTGCTGCTCCTGACCCAACTGCAGCGATCAGCCGAGCCCCTGTGCGGTGCGTTGCAGAAGCGATAACGCCACGTAGGCGAGTACGCCCAGCGCCGCCGAAAGCCAGAGCGCACCCGTGCCGAAATCATCGATCAGCAGCGCGAAGACGAACGGGGCGAACGCCTGGGCGAAGCGTGCCGGCACCATCAGCAAGCCTTGGCGCAAGCCATATCCATGCGGTCCGAACAACGCCAGCGGCAAGGTGCCTTTGGCGATGGTCAGAATGCCGTTGCCGCCGCCATGCAGAAGCACGAAAGCCGTGGTAGCCGGCGCACCAGCAAGCAGCACACCCGCAGCCCCTACCGGATGGGCGATGGCTGCGAGGCGCGCCGAGATCAACGGGTGAAAGCGCTGCAGCAAGACAAACTCCAGGCAGCGAGCGCCAACCTGCGCCGGACCGACCAGCGCTGCAACACCGATCGCCGCCGCGGCAGAAAGCCCCGACTCCTGCAGCAGACGGGGCAGATGCGCCGCCATCGCCGTGCTGGTGAACCAGGTAGCGGCGAACACGAAAGCCAACAACGCCATGGTCAGGCCCGAGCCGGGACGTCCATTGGCCTGTGATCGCTCGGCCGGAGACATCGCCCGCTGGACGCCGACCGGAATCAACAGACGATTCAGCGGCAACCCGAGCAACAGATGCACGCCCGCCCATGTCAGGCAGGTAGCGCGCCAGCCGTACTCGGCGTTCAACCAGCCACTGATCGGCCAGCATATGGTGCTGGCGAAACCGGCGAGCAGCGTTATGCCGGTAATCGCTCCACGCGCATCGCGCCCGAAGATTCCGGTGAGTGTGGAAAAGGCCGATTCGTAAAGCCCCAGCGCCATGCCGATACCGATCACCAGCCAGCCGAGCCAGAGCATCAGCGGGCCGCTGGCCATGCCAAGCACGGCCAGCCCGACGGCAAAAATGATGCTGGAAAGCGCCAGCACATCGCGCCCGCCGTGATGGTCGATGCGCTTGCCCGATAGCGGCCCGAGAACGGCGGTGACGATCAGTGCCAGGGAGAACGCAGCGAATACATTGCCGGTGGAGATGCCCAGTTCGCTCGCCATCGGTTCGGCGAGAATGGCCGGCAGGTAGTAAGTCGAGCCCCAGGCCAGGGTCTGTGCACTGCCGAGTGCAAGCACGATGCGCAGGCGTGACGGCATGCTCAGCGGCACCCGCCGGCGGTATGTTGCGAGACGAGGCTGTGGTGATGGACGCGGTTCATCCGTGCTCCTGTGCTGCCGTCGACCAGTCGGCCAAGCTCGCCAGGATACGCAATCGGCCATGACGATTTCGCGTCACATACCTAGAACCTGGAACAGGCCGAACAGCGCAGCCAGGCCGGACGTACACATGCCGAGCGCAAAGGCCCGGCATGCTCGGTGGCGCTGCGACTGATCGGTTATAGCGCATCCCAGCGATAACGCACGCCCAGCCAGCCCGCCCGCGGCGCGCCCGGGGCGATGAACTGCTCGTGGCGCCATTCGTCCGGGTCCGATTCGAAAGCGTTTCCGGTGCCAACGAAGGGGTTCTCGGCCAACGCGCCGCCGGTGGCGTAGCGCTTGTCGAAGAGGTTGTCGACCCGGCCGAACAGCGTCCAGTCACGAGCTAAGCGGTAATCCGCCGTGAGGTTGACCACCGCGTAACCTGGCAGCTTGCCGCTACCCTCTACCTCGTCGTTGGGCTGATGACGGTTGTTCTCGTTGCCGCGTACGTACTGCGACGAATACGCCAGAACGCTGGTGCCGACGCGCAGCCGCTCATTGATATTCCAGTTCAGCCCCAGCTTGAGGTTGTGCTTCGGCAAGCCTGGCAGATAGTCACCGCTGGACACGCGAATCTCGTCGTCCGGGCAGCCGCCCTCGCCTTCGGTGCTGTTGTTCTCGGCGAGAATGCAGGCCCCGGAGCGGAAGGTGGCGTGCAGAAAGGTGTAGTCCACCCGCCAGTCGACCGGCCCCTGCTCGCCGGCCAGGCCCATTTCGATGCCCTGGCGGCGGGTGCGGCCGAAGTTGGTGAAGTAGCCCATGCTACCGCCGGTGCCGACAAACAGCAGATCGTCATGGTTCACGCTGCGAAAGGCGCCAAGGTTCCAGCGGGTACCGCCGGCCAGTTCGCCACGCACACCGAACTCCAGCGTGCGGGTGACCACCTGCTCGAGGAAGGGATCGGCCGCCATGGCATTCGGCAGGCTGCAGGGATTGGCGGGATCGGCGCAGCCCAGTTCGATTGGTGTCGGCGCGCGGTTGCCCTGGGAGAAACCGCCGTAGACCGTCAGGGCCGGTTGCAGCTGCCAGGCAAAGCCCAGCGCGGGGTTGAGCTTGCGATAGGTGAAGTCGCCATTGAGCGCATCGCCCATGCGATCGGTGTTGACCACGCGGGTGCGGTTATAGCGCAGCGAGCCGGTGAGCTGCAGCGCATCGGTCAGCGCCCAGGTGTCGGTAGCATAGAGACTGGAAGTACGGGTGCGCCCCAGCAGACTGTTGGCCTGCTCCTCCGCTTCGCTGGCAGCGATGCCGCGGGAGTCGGTCAGCTCGCCGCCCTGCTCGCTCTGGTGGAAGCTGGCGCGGGTGTTGTCGTGGGACAGGCCAAAGGCGAACTGATGCGCGCCGACATGTCGTGCCCACTGTAGCGCCAGGCCATAGGCACGTTGCGCGGTGCGGGTACGGTTCAACACACCGCTTTCCGGGCCTTCGCCGATAAAGCCGCCGTCTTCCCACGCCTCGTATTCGTCCTCGTACTCATCGTTGCCGTCGCCATTGAGCGTCGCGGTACGTGTGCGGCGCAGATAGACCGTGGCGAAAAGCCGATCGTTGTCGTTGAGCCAGTGGCTGGCGGACAGGGCCATCAGGTGGCTGCGGTTCTCGGTCTGGTCGGGATAGGTGAAGATCGACTCGCGCCGCTGGTCGTACATGCTCTCCGGGATCAGGCCGTTGCCGATCAGATCGTTGTCGGCATGCGCCAGCGTAAGGGCCAGATCGGTGCTGTCGGTAGTCCAGGCGAACTTGCCGAACAGCTGGCGCACCTCGGACGGCGAATGGTCACGCCAGCCGTCCTCATCCATGCCTTCGGCGGCCAGGTACCAGGAGAACTCCTCATGGCTACCACCCTGTTCGATTGCACCGCCCTGGCGTCCGAACGAGCCGCCGTAGATTTCCGCCGAGCCGCCTGGATGGGTATCGCCACGTTTGGTCTGCAGCGCCAGCGCGCCGCCCAGGGTATTCAGGCCGTACAGCGGGTTGGAGCCCGGCACCAGCGCCATGTTGGCAATGGCGGTGTTCGGGATCAGGTCCCAGTGCACCACATCGCCGAACGCTTCGTTGACCCGCACCCCGTCGAGAAAAACCGAAAGACCCTGCGGCGTACCGAGTAGCGGCGAGGCGGTGAAGCCACGATAGTTGAGGTCCGCCTGGTACGGATTGCCCTGGATCTCGTTGATGTTGACGCTGGGTAATCCGCGCTGCAGTTTCTCGGCCAGCGACTGGCCGCCGAGCCGCCGCAGGTCTTCGTCATCCAGCGACTGGATGTTGGACGGTACCTGCTCCTTTGGCAGCTCGATGCCCGGCAACGGTGTGGTACCGATCACCTCCTGACTGCCGAGATCGAGCCGCTGCGCGGCATGAACGGATGCCGGCAGCAGCGCGGCGATGGCGAGAGACAGCAGCGTACGGCGAGGCATTGCGCTGCAACAGAGCGGGTACGGCATGGGTGGTCCTTGTTCTTGTTGGCCAATCGGACTGGCCAGGCCACCCGCACTCGCGACGCGGCAAGAACCGCGGACAACCGCATGCTGGCAACCTGCCAGACGCGATTATCAAGAGCCGCGGCGCGGTGCCGACAGGGAAATATTCCCGGCCTGGGCGGGAAAAATTCCCGATCGCGTGGAGATTGGTCTTACGACCAGCGCACTAGCTCGGGCCCACGACGTTCGCAACGCACAAGCGCCCGCGCGCCTGCTGCGAGCGAGTGTTGTCTTGGGAAAAGTGGGAGATGCGGCGGACTCAGCCAGGCCTGGCGAGCATTGCCGCAGCAGAGGCAGGAAGAGCCGAATCGACTGCGGGCCGATCAGGCCTCGCAGAGCATGCGGTCGCCGACGCGGAGCAAACCTAGGTCGATGGCCAGGTGCACCAGCTCGGCCTGGGAGCTGACCCCCAGCTTGCTTTTCAGCAGGGCCATATGGTTTGAGACGGTCTTGCTGCTTATGCACAGACGCTCGGCGATCTCGCGATTGCCGATGCCACGGGCAAGCATGATAAAGATCTCCATCTCCCGCGGCGTCATCTCGGCCAGCCGTCCCTTGGCCGGTGAATGCGACGGCCGCTGGCACGCAAGATCCGTAGCCAGGGGCTGCTCGATGAAGGTTTGCCCGGCGAGCACCTTGCGCACTGCCTCGACCAGCACATCGGGCGCGCAGCGTTTGGTCAGGTAGCCGGAGGCGCCGGCATCCAGTGCCTGCCGAACCAGCGCGAGTTCGTCGTGCATGCTGAAGATCAGCACTGGCATCAGCGGCAGTCGCTGACGCAGGCGGCGACAGGTTTCCAGTCCGCTGATGCCCGGCAGGCCGAGGTCGAGCACGACCAGGCTGGGAATCGACTGCTGAACCTGCTCCAGCGCCTGCTCGCCGCTGGCGGCTTCACTGACTGTCACTTCCGGGAGCAATGCCTTCAGCAGGCTCGCATAGCCCTGACGCACCACCGCGTGGTCATCCACCAGCAGAATCTTCATGAGATGGCTCCTTGCAAAGGCAATTTGAGATAGAGCGCCCAGCCCTTGCCGGCGCGGTGGCGCACACGCAAGCGGGCACCGAGACAACGCGCGTGCTCGACCATCGAGCGCAGGCCGACACCCGGGCGCTCCGCCGGCTGCCCGTGTCCGTCATCATGGATCAGCAAACGCAAGCCAAGAGGGTCACCACGCAGATCGAGACACACGCGAGTCGCACGCGCATGCCGTGCCACGTTGGTCAGCGCCTCCTGCACCATGCGATAGAGATGCACCTTGGCGTCCATCGACAGGTCTGGAATTGGTCCTCGCAGTCGGACTTCGCACGCGATGCCCTGGGTGCTTTGCCATTGCTCGGCCAGTTGCCCGATCGCGTCTTCCAGACTCAGGTGATCGAGCATTACCGGGTACAGGTCGCGCACCAGCGCGCGAAAGCCGTTCTGTAGATCGAGGCTGTGTTGTTCGAGATGGGCTGCCGTTTCGCGGATGGCCGACGGCTGATCGGCCTGAACACGCAGCAGGCAGACCCGCGCACGAATGCCGGCCAGATACTGGCCGAGGTCGTCATGCAGCGCCTGCGCCAGCCGGGTGCGCTCACGCTCCTGCAGCGCCAGTAGCGCCTGGGTCAGCCGTTCGTTTTCGAGCCGGGCGTCCTCGAGGGCAGCCGCCATGTGATTGAAGTGCTCGGCCAGTTCACGCGCCTCGGCGAAGCGATGCGGCGGCAGGCGCGTGTCGAGCCGGCCATCGGCGATTCGCACCAGCGCACCGAACAACTCGGCCAGTACGCGCATCCCGGGCCGCAGTGCCCAACGAATCGCCAGCAGGCAAAGCAGCAGCGCCAGGCCGAACAACACCACTAGCTGCACCAACGAGTCCCTGACTTCCTCGACTTCGTCGCTTGGATCGACGCTGATATGCAAGCGTCGGCCATTCGGCAGTTGCAGCACCGTGGGTGCAGACAGCTCGGCCGGATACAGCCACGCCCCGAGCCAGTCGCTCCGCACCGGATCGGCGGCAGCGGTCCCAACCAATTCCGCTTCGAGCCAGCGAACACGGACGTGACGCAGGCTGTCGGTGAGCCCGGGTTTCAAGGAGTCCGGGTCACGCTCGGCCATTTCGCCGAGGTAGCCAACCACCGCGGCAGCGGCATTCAGCTCACGCTGCACGTCATGGCTGGCCTGGCGTAGCAAGACTGCCAGGCAAACCAGCGTGACCAGCGTGAAGAAAAGCGTGACCAGCAGATTGATTCGCCAGAGTGCGGACATGTCGACGGTTTCCCCGATTCAGCTGTGCCGAGCGCGAGGTCGCTTCACTTGACCACGAACCGGCCTTCCATCCCCTTGTTCTGCAGACCCTTGCAGTAGAAGGGAAAGCTGCCCGGCTTGACCGGCAGGAAGAAGATTTCCGCTTCACCGGCGTCTTCGAACTCCAGCTCGACCAGCGTGATCGCCTTGATCTCTACGCCGCCGGCCTCGACCTTGCGCAGGAAGATCGACTGCGCGAACTCGGGAGCCTGAAACGCACACTCTTTCTGACCATCGGAGCTGATCTTGAGCTGATAGGCGACACCTGTTTCCAGCTGGTACTCCTTCTGCGAGACGGCGTAATCGCTTTCTTCGGAGCCGAATTTAAGGTCGGGCAACGCCTGCGTCCGGCGAGTCAGGTCGCCAGCGGCATGGCTGTGATCGAAGCCGATCAGGCTGCCAATCAGCAGAAGGTTGAACAGCAGCGCTTTGATAGTGGGCATGGGCATAGCCTCGTTATTGTTTTCGGTGCCCCATCCTAAGGCGCCCCGCTGCGCCCAGCTTCCTACCTTGGTAGCGCCTAGACCGGCAGGTCGCATTGCGTCGCGCCGGAGCCAGTCGATTCCGCGCATCGAAACCGACCAGAAAAGCACGTTCTCCGCTTATTTCTGAACGCTGGCGCTACTGACTTAGGTAGCGGCCCGTTAAACCAGTACCAACGTAGCAGTACCAAGGTTCCGATCAACTTAATTGCCGGCCGGCCGCAATACTCAGGCATGCATGATGCCGTTTAGACATCACCTCGATCTCCGGCGACTGGGCGGCTGTATTGCCATCCCTGGTACGCCGCCGCTGGTTCTTTTGCGTTATCAGGAGTTGGAACCGTGATCTCTCTCAAATCCATACAGCAGCGAATAGCAATTACCGGCGGCTTATGCCTGCTCGCGACAGCAGGCATATTGATCGGCTACAGCGTCTACCTTGCCAGCACGACTCAGCAGCTGGTTTCTGGCCGTGTCAGTCAGCAGGCGCAAGAGGACGCATTGCAAACCCTGCAGCATCTTGGTGGCAAGTACGCGGGCGAGATCCGCTCCGAGTTCACCGAGGCACTGGAAGCCGCCCGCGGCATGGCGACCACATTCGCAGTCGGCAAGTCGGGTTCGACGAACTCTGGAGGCCTCCAGATCGGGCGTGATGAGGTCAATTCCATTCTGCTGAACGTGCTCAAGAGCCAGCCAGACTTCAACGGCACGTACTCATGCTGGGAACCCGACGCCATCGATGGCCAGGACTTCCTGTTCACTGACGGACAGAACGGCAACAACGGGCAGACCGGCCGCTTCACGCCGTACTGGACACGTGGTGCAGACGGCAAGATCGCCGTTCAGCCGCTGGTCGAGTACGACACCATGGACAAGCACCCCAACGGGGTGCTCAAGGGCGGCTGGTACATCGGGCCCAGGGAAACACTCAAGGAAAGCGTACTCGGCCCACTGCCCTACATCGTTCAGGGCAAGCAGGTGTGGCTGGCGACGCTCTCGGTGCCAATCATCGTCGACGGTCGCTTCACGGGCGTAGCGGGCACCGACTACAACCTGGACTTCGTGCAGCAAATCAGCCAGGAAGTATCCGCCAAGTTGTTCGACGGACAGGGTGAAGTGGCGATAATCAGTGATCAGGGCCTTATCGTTGCGGAAAGCCGCTTCCCGAATCTGATTGGTCAGCATTTCCAAAAAGTACTGCCTGATGGCTGGCAGACGGCGCTGACCTCAGTGCAGAAAGGCGAAGAACTTGCCCGTCTGGATGACAACGGCATGGTCGTGGTGTTTGCCCCCATCGAGCTGGGTCGCACCGGAAAGCCCTGGTCGATGATGCTGAAGATCGACAAGGAGATTGTGCTGGCCAAGGCGACCGAACTGAAAGCGGAGATGGATGCGCAAAGCGCCCGGAGCATGCTGCAACAGATCGGCGCGGGCGTGCTCATCTCGCTACTTGCGGTCATTGCCCTGTGGATTTCCTCCCGGGCGCTGGCGCTGCCCATTCGCAAGGCGGCTCAGCTGGCCGGGGCGATTCAGAAAGGTGACTTCTCCCAGCGCATGGCGCACCAGTCTGCAGACGAAGTCGGCCAGCTGTCCGCTAGCCTTGACAGGATGGCGGACAGTCTCCAGGAACAGGTACACGTCGCCGAGCGCATATCCCAGGGCGACCTGGCGGTCGAAGTGAGGCTGGCATCGGAACAGGATCAACTCGGCCTTGCGCTTCGGCGGATGGTGGACAACCTGAATGGGCTGGTATCTCAGGTACAGCAGAGCTCCGAGCTGATCAACGACAAAGCGGGCCGGGTCACCACGCTGAGCCAGGATCTGTCCAACGGCGCGACGGAATCCGCATCGGCCGTTACCGAGATCAGCGCGACCGTGAACCAGATGGCTGGGCAGATCCGCCAGACCTCCGAGTACGCCAGCGAAGCCAACGCGCTCTCGCGCAACTCAGAACATTCGGCTCGCAGCGGCAATGAGCTGATGGTCTCGCTCAAGGCCGCCATGCAGGAGATCAACCAGTCGGGGCTGGACATTACCAACATCATTCGGGCAATCGAAGAGATCGCCACGCAAACCAACCTGCTCGCGCTGAACGCAGCGATCGAGGCGGCCCGAGCGGGCGAGCATGGGCGCGGATTCGCAGTGGTTGCCGATGAGGTCCGCCAGCTGGCAGCACGCAGCGCCGAAGCCGCACAACGCTCCACGCGGCTGATTCAGGAGTCCAATGCACGCACGATCAAGGGCATGGAGATAACCGACGACACGGCACGTGCACTCGAGGCAATTGTCCAGGGCGCGGCGCAGGTATCGCAGCTGGTGGACGAGATCGCTTCCGCGTCGAGCCAACAGGCATCCGGTATCGAGCAAGTCAGCCAGGCCATCGGCCAGATCGATGAGGTCGTACACCACAACAGCACCAACTCCGAGCAGTCGACGCAAGCGGCACAGGAGCTGACGCAGCAAGCGCAGCAAATGATCGTTCAGGTCGGACGATTCAAGGTCAGGCGAGTTCGCTGACAGGCCCGAGGCGGCGCGCCTGCTGCGCCGCCTCGCTGGGTTTTTCTACGACCTTGGTACACAGCGACTGGTACTTTCTGCATATTCCCCCGCTCCACCATGGTTCCTATGCTGCCTGCAACGTCACAGGAGCTGCCCATGCGCCATGTATTACGACGAGCCGGTTTCCTGGTCGCCCTCACCTGCTGCGCCCCCTGGGCAATAGCCGCACCCGCCGAAGAACTGTCGATCCGCATCGGTTATCTCGGCTATCGCCCCGACATCGGCCCAGTGCTCTCCAACGTCATTCCTGAACCGGAAGATGCCGCCCTTCGCGGCGCCGAGTTGGCGATTACCGATAGCAACAGCACCGGACGCTTTCTCAAGCACAGCTACGCGCTCGAGGCGGTCACCAGCGATACGGCGGAGGACCTGCTTGAACAGGCCGCCAAGCAATACGCGGATGGCTTGCGCCTGTTCGTGGTCAATGCCCCGGCGGCAACCTTGCGCCAGCTGTCCGACGCCATGCCGCAAGCACTGCTGATCAATGCCGGCAGCGCCGACGACGCGCTGCGCAGCCAGAGTTGCCTGGCCAATGTCCTGCACACACTGCCGAGCCGCAGCATGCTCGCCGACGCGCTAGGCCAGTTCCTGGCGGCGCGGCGCTGGAACCGCTGGCTACTGATCGCCGGCCCTACCGCGGATGATCAGGCCTACGCCGATGCGCTGCGCCGTGCAGCAAAGCGCTTCGGGCATCGGATCGTCGCGGAAAAAGCCTGGAGCTTCGACAACGACCAACGCCGCAGCGCCCAGGCCGAGATGCCGCTGTTCACCCAGGCCGCCGAATACGACGTGGTGCTGGTGGCCGACGAGCGCGGCGACTTCGGCGAGTACGTGCCCTACCAGACCTGGCTGCCAAGGCCGGCTGCCGGTACTCAGGGTATGACCGCCACCGGCTGGCACAAGACTGTGGAAACCTACGGCGCCGCGCAGCTGCAGAAACGTTTCGAAGCACATGCCAAGCGCTGGATGAATGACCGCGACTTCGCCGCCTGGATGGGCGTGCGCAGCCTCGCCGCCGCAATCACGCGATTGCGCAGCACGGACCCAGCCGCAATTCGCCAGCTGTCGCTCAGCGGCGAGCTGCCGCTGGATGGCTTCAAGGGCCGCAAGCTGAGCTACCGCGCATGGGACGGTCAGCTGCGCCAGCCGATTCCACTGGTGCACCCGCGCGCACTGGTTTCCAATTCCCCGCAGGAGGGCTTCCTGCACCCCACCAGCGAGCTGGATACCCTCGGCTTCGATGCGCCGGAAAGCAGCTGTCGCCTCAGCGAGGTTCACCCATGAAGCGATCAATGATTGGCGGCTTGCTGGGCCTGGCGCTGCTGTCCAGCAGCACGATCCAAGCTGATGAGTTGGGTTACGAAGCCTATGTGGACAGTCCCAAGCGCATCAAATGTCTCTACGGCTACGTGACGGCGAAGACCGGCAACTTCGATGCCGCCAGAGCCATCTTCGAAGACTGCGTGGCGCGCTGGAACGACGTCTATTCACTGATCTCGCTCGCGCAGATGTACGAGAGCGGCAACGGTGTGGAGAAAGACCTGAACAAATCCGCCGCGCTGCTCAAGCAGGGCGCGGAGCAGCCGGACAACGCCAGTTATGTCAGCCTGGCGCGCTATCACTGGGGCGTCGCGCTGGCCGAAGGGCGCGGCGTCGAGGCTGACCCCGAGTCCGCACGCAGCTGGTTGCAGCGCGCGGCTGCCGATGGCCAGCCGGAAGCGGACGAATACCTGCAGCGGCTGGAGCAAGCTCGCGTGCCAGCATCGATCACACAATAACGACAAGAGAACCCGGCCATGCCACGAACTGCCCTTGCCACCGCTATCGCCCTCGCCTTCAGCCTTGCTGCGGGCTCGGCGGCGGCCGCCACTGCCTATGTTTCCAACGAGAAGGACGACAGCATCAGCGTCATCGACCTGGACAAGATGGAAACCGTCGAGACCTTGCAGGTCGGCATGCGCCCGCGCGGCCTTACCCTTTCCCACGACAACAAACTGCTCTACATCTGCGCCAGCGACTCGGACACCGTTCAGGTGATGGACCTGGCCACGCGGCAGATTATCAAGCAGCTGCCATCTGGTGCCGACCCGGAACAGTTCGCCCTGCACCCCAACAACAAATGGCTGTACATCTCCAACGAGGACGACGCCCTGGTGACGGTGGTCGACGTCGACAAGGAGGAAGTGCTGGCGCAGATCGATGTGGGTGTCGAGCCGGAAGGCATGGCGGTCAGCCCGGATGGCAAGTGGGCGGTCAACACCAGCGAAACCACCAACATGCTGCACTGGATCGACACCAGCACCAACGAACTGGTGGACAACACCCTGGTCGACCAGCGGCCGCGCCACGTGGAGTTCACCAATGACAGCAAGCTGCTCTGGGCATCGGCGGAGATCGGCGGCACGGTCAGCGTGGTGGACGTGGATAAACGCGAGATCCTCAAGACGCTGACCTTCAAAATCAAGGGCGTGCACCCGGACAAGGTGCAGCCGGTGGGCATCAAGCTTTCCTCCGATGGCAAATACGCCTTCGTCGCGCTCGGCCCGGCGAACCATATTGCGGTGGTCGACGCGAAGACCTACGAGGTGCTCGACTATCTGCTGGTGGGCCGGCGCGTCTGGCACATGGCGTTCAACCCCGATGAAAGCCTGCTGTTGACCACCAACGGCGTCAGCGGCGATGTCTCGGTGATCGATGTCGCAAAGCTCAAGGTCACCAAATCGATCAAGGTCGGCCGCTATCCGTGGGGTGTGGTGGTCACACCATGAACGCGCTGGAGGTCAGTGATGTCGGCTTCGCCTACGGCGCTCGCCGGGCACTCGATGGGGTGAGTTTCACCGCGGCGCAAGGCCGCTTCACCGCATTGCTCGGTCCGAACGGGGCTGGAAAGTCGACGCTGATTGCATTGCTGACGCGCCTGTATGACCTGCAACAGGGGCAGATCCATATTGCCGGCTTCGGTTTGCGCGAAACGCCGCGCAAGGCTTTGGCCCGACTGGGCGTGGTGTTTCAGCAGAGCACGCTGGATCTGGACCTGACCGTGGAACAGAACCTGCGCTACCACGCGGCGCTGCATGGCATGCCCCGGGCCGTGGCGACCGAGCGCATCGAAGTTGAACTGCAGCGTCAGCAGCTCGCCGAGCGCCGGCGTAGCAAGGTACGCGAACTCAACGGCGGGCATCGCCGGCGCGTGGAAATCGCCCGCGCACTGCTGCACCGCCCCGATCTACTATTGCTCGACGAAGCCAGCGCCGGCCTCGATCCCGCCAGCCGCCAGGCGCTCAACCAGCATGTGCGCATGCTCTGCCAAGAGCAGGGCATGAGCGTGCTGTGGACCACGCACCTGCTCGATGAAGTCCATGCGGACGACGATCTGCTGGTGCTCAATCGCGGCCGGCTGGTCGCTCAGGGCAGCGTGGCCAGCGTGGCGCTGGACGGCGAGGATCTGGCCGCGAGCTTTGCACGGCTGACCGGCGACGCTACGCAGTCCGCGCCAGCTCCTACGCTTCAACGTGAGAACCCTGCTGCGGCAGTCCCAGGCCTTTCGGCATCTGCCGTTGCCCCGGCAAAAGCGACACCTGCGGCAGCCCACCACACAAGCGCACCCCTCAATCCCGGGCGGGAGACCTTATGACGATCTACTGGGAATGCCTGCGCGGCATAGTCCTGCGCGAATGGCTGCGCTTCGTCCAGCAACGCTCGCGTTTCTTCAGCGCTCTGGTGCGTCCGCTGCTGTGGCTGGTGGTATTTGCTGCCGGTTTTCGCGCGGCGCTGGGCATCGCCATCATCGAGCCGTACGACACCTACATTACCTACGAGACCTACATCGTGCCGGGGCTGGCCTGCATGATCCTGCTATTCAATGGCATGCAGGGTTCACTCTCGATGGTCTACGACCGCGAGATGGGCAGCATGCGCGTGCTGCTGACCAGTCCGCTGCCGCGCAGCTTTCTTTTGGCCAGCAAGCTGGTGGCCATCGCGCTCATCTCGTTGTTGCAAGTCTATGCGTTTCTGGCCATCGCCTGGTTCTACGGCGTCCAACCGCCACTGCTCGGCCTGCTCGTCGCCCTGCCCGCCCTGCTGCTGGTGGCACTGTTGCTGAGCGCTCTGGGCCTGCTGCTATCCAACGGCATCCGTCAGCTGGAGAACTTCGCCGGGGTGATGAATTTCGTCATCTTCCCGATGTTCTTCCTCTCTTCGGCGCTGTATCCACTGTGGAAGATGCGAGACGCCAGCGAGTGGCTGTACTGGCTCTGCGCGATCAACCCGTTCACCCATGCCGTGGAGCTGGTACGAAACGCGCTCTATCTGCGTCTGGCTCCCGCGGCACTGGTGGTCTGCCTCGGCCTTACACTGCTGTTCAGCCTGCTCGCAGTGATCAGCTTCAATCCGCAACACGCCGCACTGCGCCGCTCGGCATAAGTGAATTACTACTTTGGTACTGGTTTTCCACTCCATCGTAGGATTTAAAAGACGCGCCCATTGTTCTGTAATCGGCCTACCGAAACGCCAAGGACTATATCCATGCTCAGGTCGCTGCTGCCCTTGCTCTTTGCCGCACTGCCTGGACTCGGCGCGCCCCTCATCGCATCGGCCGAGGAACAGCTCGCCCTGTTCTCCGCCGAAGGTTACCGCCAGACGCAGTACCGCAGCCCCACGCCGCCGTCCATCGACGGCGCGCAGACCCTGGATACCTCGGCATTACAGGCATTGCTCGAAGCACAGCCCGACGTGGTACTGGTGGACGTGTATCGCAGCCAATGGCTGGCCGGCCAGTTCATCGAGAGCGAACCCCACGCCAACCTTCCAGGCAGCCTCTGGCTTGCCAATACTGGCGACGGTGACCTGCAACCCGAATGGGCACGTTATTTCAGCGATAATCTGGCGCGTGCCAGCCAAGGCAATCTGGAGCGGCCAATCGTGTTCTACTGCCGCTCCGACTGCTGGCTAGGCTGGAACGCCACCAGGCGCGCTCACGCGTTGGGCTATAAGAAACTGTACTGGTATCGCGACGGGGTGGACGGCTGGGAACAAGCGGGCCTGCCCTTGCACCCCGCTACGCCGAAGCCCCTGCCTGGCAGCGAGTAGCGTCCCGAAACCAGCATGCCCCACCATAATCACAACAAAGAGGTGACCGGCCTTGTACAAGATTCTGATCGCGGACGACCATCCGCTGTTTCGTGAAGCCATCCATAACGTCATCCGCGACGGCTTTCCGGATAGCGAGATACTCGAGACCGCCGACCTGGACAGCGCCCTGGCGCTGACGCTGGAACACGACGATCTCGACCTGGTGCTGCTGGACCTGAACATGCCGGGCATGCACGGATTGAACGGCCTGATCAATCTGCGCAATGAGGCGCCGACCATTCCGGTGGTGATCGTTTCCGCCGAGCAGGACAAGCAGATCGTATTGCAGGCGATTACCTACGGCGCGGTCGGCTTCATCACCAAGTCTTCGCCACGGGCGCAGATGACTGACGCCATCGAGCAGATTCTCAACGGCAACGTCTACCTGCCTTCAGACATCATTCGCAGCCAGAAGCCCACCAGCCGCCATTCCCATCACAACGAACAGTCGATTCCGCCGGAACTGCTGCAAGCCCTGACCCGCAAGCAACTGCTGGTGTTGGAGCGCATGACCAAGGGTGAGTCGAACAAGCAGATCGCCTATAACCTCGATATCGCTGAAACCACCGTGAAAGCGCACGTCTCGGCAATCCTGCGCAAGCTCAACGTGCACAACCGTGTCCAGGCGATCCTCTCGGCTGGCGATATCGACTTCACCGCCTACCTGCGCCGCTGAAGCGCGGCGCCTCAGCGCCGGGCTGAAACTAGGCGCTCGCCTGGGCGCCTTCGAACCAGGCAAGTTTCTCGCGTAGCTGAACCACTTCACCAACGATCAACAGGGTTGGTGCCTGGACCTGCTCCTGCGCGATCAGCTCGGCAAGCGTCTCCAGCGTGCCGGTAAAGACTCGCTGATTACTCGTCGTGCCCTGTTGCACCAGCGCCGCCGGGGTACCCGCCGCGCGACCATGCGCAATCAGTTGCTGGCAGATCACCGGCAAGCCCACCAAGCCCATGTAGAACACCAGCGTCTGCGCTGGGGCGGCGAGTTCCGCCCAAGGCAGATCGCAACTGCCGTCCTTCAGGTGACCGGTAACGAAGCGCACCGATTGCGCATGGTCGCGATGGGTCAGCGGGATGCCGGCGTATGCCGCGCAGCCGCTGGCCGCGGTAATACCGGGCACCACCTGGAACGGCACGCCATGGGCCGCCAGCTCTTCGATTTCCTCGCCGCCGCGACCGAAGATGAACGGATCACCGCCTTTGAGTCGCAGCACGCGCTTGCCTTCCTTGGCCAGGGTCACCAGCTTCTGGTTGATTTGCTCCTGCGGCACCGCATGTTCCGAGCGCTGCTTGCCGACGTAGATACGATCGGCATCGCGCCGGCACAGGTCGATGATCGCCGGCGCCACCAGTCGGTCGTAGAGCACCACGTCGGCCTGCTGCATCAGCCGCAAGGCACGGAAGGTCAGCAGATCAGGGTCGCCTGGGCCGGCACCGACCAGGTAGACCTCGCCCAGCGCACGCGGCGCAGCACCGGCGAGCTTTTCCGCGAGCAGGCGCTCGGCTTCGACGCTACGACCGGCCAGAGCCTGCTCGGCGATCGGTCCCTGAAAAGTCTCCTCCCAGAACACCCGCCGCTGCTGCACATTGGCAAACTTAGCTTTGACCTGAGCACGAAACTGCTTGGCCAGACCGGCCAGCTGGCCGTAAGCCGCGGGAATCCAGGTCTCGATACGCGCCCGGATAAGCCGTGCCAGCACCGGTGCATCGCCGCCGCTGGACACCGCAATCACCAGCGGCGAGCGGTCGACGATTGCCGGAAAGATCACGCTGCACAGCTCTGGCGAGTCGACCACGTTGACCGGCATGCCCAGCGCATTGGCGTGCTGCGATACCAATGCGTTCAGCGGCTCGTCATCGGTGGCTGCGATGGCCAGCACACAGCCCTGCAGGTCCTGCGGGTCATAGCCGCGATTGAGGCACTCACCGCCGCCCGCCTCGACCAGCTCAACCAGTTGCGGTTCGATGCTCGGTGCCACCACCCGCAACCGCGCTCCAGCTTCACTCAACAGTCGGGCCTTGCGCAGCGCAATCTCGCCACCACCGACGATCAGCACCGTGCGGCCTTTGAGGTTGTGGAACAGCGGAAGGTATTCCATGGGCGAATCCTGGAGGGTCATTGGAGGTACGGGCATCACAGCCATTACGGCCGTGATGCCCCTTGTCGAATATCAAGGATCCGGTCTGATGCCTGGATCGCGATGCCGCAGCGTCAGATATCAGCCGATGATGTCGATGCCGCCCATGTAGGGCTTCAGCACTTCCGGTACTACCACGCTGCCGTCCGCCTGCTGGTAGTTCTCCAACACGGCGACCAGGGTACGGCCAACGGCCAGACCCGATCCGTTGAGGGTGTGTACCAGTTCGGGCTTGCCGGTTTCCGGGTTGCGATAGCGCGCTTGCATGCGTCGTGCCTGGAAATCGCCACAGTTGGAGCAGGAGGAAATCTCGCGATATTTGTCCTGGCTCGGCACCCAGACTTCCAGGTCATAGGTCTTGGTCGCGCCGAAGCCCATATCGCCCGTGCACAGCGACAACACACGGTACGGTAGCTGCAGCAACTGCAGCACCTTCTCCGCATTGCCAGTCAGCTCTTCCAGCGCCTCGAAGGATTTCGACGGCTCGACGATCTGCACCATCTCGACCTTGTCGAACTGGTGCTGGCGAATCATGCCGCGGGTATCGCGCCCGGAGGCGCCGGCCTCGCTGCGGAAGCACGGGGTATGGGCGACGAACTTCAGCGGCAGTTGCTTGGCGTCGAGAATCTCGCCAGCCACGATGTTGGTCAGCGAAACCTCTGCGGTCGGGATCAGGTAGAAGTCTGCTTCGCCCTCGCGGCTGATCTTGAACAGATCTTCCTCGAACTTCGGCAGCTGGCCGGTACCCTGCAGCGCGGGCGCCTGCACGAGATACGGGGTATAGGCCTCTTCATAACCGTGGTCACGGGTGTGCAGGTCGATCATGAACTGCGCCAGGGCGCGATGCAGGCGGGCAATCGGCCCGCGCATCAGGGCGAAGCGGGCGCCGGACAGCTTGGCGGCGGTTTCGAAGTCCAGCCAGCCATGCTGCTCGCCCAGGGCGACGTGATCCTGCACCGGGAAGTCAAAGGTCTTCGGCGTGCCCCAGCGACGCACCTCGACGTTCTCATCCTCGTCCGCACCGACCGGCACCGACTCGTGCGGCAGGTTGGGAATGCTCAGCATCAGCTGGTCGAGTTCGCTCTGGATGCGGTCCAGCTCCTGCTTGCCGGATTCGAGTTCGCTGCCCATGCGATCCACGTCGGCGAGCAACGGGGCGATGTCCTCACCGCGCTGCTTGGCCTGGCCGATTGACTTGGAACGCGCGTTGCGCTCGGCCTGGAGTTGTTCGGTGCGGGTTTGCACGGTCTTGCGCTGAGCTTCCAGCGCTTCGATGCGCGCCACGTCCAGCTGGTAGCCACGGGTGGCCAGGCGGGCCGCCACGTCCTGTAGCTGAGTGCGTACCAGTTTCGAATCAAGCATGGTGGGTCTCGTCTGTGAAAGCTTGGATGAAGGGCGAAGAGGGAGCGAAGTTTACTGTGAACGGTCGTCGGTTCATAACCTTGCGAGCATGAGGCCAGCCCAGGCTGCCAACAAGCCACCGAGAACGCTGCCGCCGACGTAGGCAAAGGCGGTTGCCAGCTGACCACTTTCCAGCAGCCGCAAGGCGTCCAGCGAAAAGCTTGAGAAGGTCGTCAGCGCGCCGAGAAAACCGATGATCAGCGCGCCACGCAGCTCGGGCGAAATGTCCGGCCGCGCGAGAAAGGTGGCGTACAGGTAGCCGATGAGCAGGCAACCCAGCAAATTCACCGCCAGGGTGGCGAAATAGAAATGCCGTGGCCATTGCGCGCTGACCCAGGTGGCAACGGCAAAGCGCAGCAATGTTCCAACCACGCCGCCGCAGGCGACGGCGATCGCCATGCGGATCATCCCTTTCTCCGTTGTATGGGGCTTTCTCGGTCGAGCCGGGCAAGATGTTCGAGCTTGTCGCGGATTTTGCTCTCCAACCCGCGCGGAGCAGGATGGTAGTAGCGACGCGGCTCCATGGCCTCGGGAAAATAATCCTCGCCGGCCGCATAGGCATCCGGCTCGTCGTGGGCGTAGCGGTACTCATTGCCGTAGCCGAGTTCTTTCATCAGCTTGGTCGGCGCGTTACGCAGGTGCAGCGGTACTTCCTGCGAGCCGTTCTCGGCGGCATCGCGCATCGCTGCCTTGAACGCGGTATAGACGGCGTTGCTTTTCGGCGCGCAGGCGAGATAGACGATGGCCTGCGCCACGGCCAGCTCACCTTCCGGACTGCCCAGCCGTTCCTGCACATCCCAGGCATTCAGGCACAGCGGCAGTGCGCGCGGATCGGCATTGCCGATCTCCTCGCTGGCCATGCGTACAACGCGCCGGGCCAGGTACAGCGGGTCGCAGCCGCCGTCGAGCATGCGCGCGAACCAGTAAAGTGCCGCATCAGGATTGGAGCCACGTACCGATTTGTGCAGCGCGGATATCTGGTCGTAGAACGCTTCGCCGCCCTTGTCGAAACGGCGCCGGCTGTCGCCCAGCAGATCCTGCAGCAGGTCGGTACTGATGGTACCGCCCTGCTCCGCCAGATCGGAGGCGTTCTCCAGCAGGTTGAGCAACCGCCGCCCATCGCCGTCGGCCGCGGCCAGCAGCATCTGGAAGCTCTCCTCCGGCAGTTCGAGCTGCAGGTCGCCGAGCCCCTTGGGCTCGCTAAGTGCCCGCGCCACCAGTTTGCGCAAGGCCGCCTCGTCGAGGCTTTTCAGCACGTAGACGCGGGCACGCGAGAGCAATGCATTGTTGAGTTCGAACGAAGGATTTTCGGTGGTCGCGCCGATGAATATCAGCGTGCCGTCTTCAACGTACGGCAAAAAGGCATCCTGCTGCGACTTGTTGAAGCGATGCACCTCATCAACGAACAGGATAGTCCGCCGGCCGTACTGCGCAGCCTGCTGCTTGGCGATCTCGACCGCCTGGCGGATCTCCTTCACCCCGGCGAGCACGGCCGAAACCGTCTCGAAATGGGCGTCTGACACCTTGGCCAACAACCGCGCCAGCGTGGTCTTGCCGACCCCGGGCGGCCCCCAGAACACCATGGAATGCAGCGCGCCCTGTTCCAGCGCCTCGCGCAACGGCTTGCCGCGGGCGAGCAGGTGCTCCTGCCCGACATACTCGTCAAGGCTGGCTGCGCGCAAGCGCGCTGCAAGTGGCTGGGAGACTGGTTCGCGGCTGAACAGGTCCATTGCGGACGGTTACCTCAATTGCAGCGGCCTGCAATTGCGCAGGCCGCTGAAAACGAAATGCCGGACGTAGGTCACTCGGAGATGACGTCGGCACCCTCGGGGATTTCAAAGGTGAACAGATCGGCCTTCAGCGGCTGGTTCATCTGCACACCCATGAACAGGATATTGGTGCGCTGACCTACGCTGTCGATCAGTTGCATGTCATTGATCACTCCGTTGCGAAATGACAGGCGCAGGTTATCGAACAGCGTGTCCTTGGCCTTCGGCTTGAGCGTGAAATCCACCACCTCGCCAGCCTCCTTGTGGGAAACCTCGAAGTTCTCGCTGATGGTGGAAACGTCGCCGGACAGCAGCAGCGCCGGAGTATGAGTCAGGCGCTGGTCAAGTTCCTGAATGGTGACCTGCTCGAGATCCGGATCATACAGCCAGACCTTCTTGCCGTTGGAGACCAGTAGCTGCTCCATCGGCGCGTCGGTGTGCCAGCGGAACTGTCCGGGGCGCTTCAATGCCAGCTCGCCGGAAGTCTCCTGCAGCTGGGTACCACTGCCATCGAGCGAAAGCTGCGAGAAGCGGCCGGTCAGCGTTTCGGCCTGGTTGAGCAGGCCGGTCAGTCGTTTGGTAGACGCAGCCTGGTCGGCGTGAGCCGGGGCCAGGGCGACCATCAGGACAGATGCACACAGCAAACGGATCAATTGCATGTAGCCCTCGAAGCGATTCAATCGCGCATAGGCGGCGGCGCGATGACTTCGCGCGAGCCATTGGTGTTCATGGATGTCACCACGCCGGCCATTTCCATGGCTTCGATCATGCGAGCGGCGCGGTTGTAGCCAATCTTGAGCTTGCGTTGCACGGCGGAAATCGACGCGCGGCGGCTTTCCGTGACGAAACGAACGGCCTCGTCGTACAGCGGATCTTCTTCGCTACCTTCCCCGCTACCCTCGCCACTACCACCATCGAAGCCGCTGCCCGCCTCTTCGACGCCGGCCAGAATATCTTCGATGTAGTCGGGCGCGCCACGGGCCTTCCAGGCTTCGACGACCCGGTGCACTTCCTCATCGGAAACGAATGCGCCATGTACCCGGATCGGCAGGCCGGTGCCCGGCGGCAGGTAGAGCATGTCGCCATGGCCGAGCAGCTGCTCGGCGCCGCCCTGGTCGAGGATGGTGCGCGAGTCGATCTTGCTGGATACCTGGAACGCCATGCGGGTCGGAATGTTGGCCTTGATCAGACCGGTGATCACATCCACCGAAGGACGCTGGGTGGCCAGGATCAGATGGATACCGGCTGCGCGAGCTTTCTGCGCGATACGCGCGATCAGCTCTTCGACCTTCTTGCCGACGATCATCATCATGTCGGCAAACTCATCGACCACCACCACGATGGTCGGCAGACTCTTCAGGTAAGGCGGCTCGTCATCCATCGACTCGCGCTTGTACAGCGGGTCGTGCAGCGGCGTGCCGGCCTCTTCGGCTTCCTTGATCTTGCGGTTGAAGCCTGCCAGGTTGCGCACGCCCATCGCCGCCATCAGCTTGTAGCGACGCTCCATCTCGGCCACGCTCCAGCGCAGCGCGTTGGCGGCCTCCTTCATATCGGTGACGACCGGGCAGAGCAAATGCGGGATGCCCTCATAGATCGATAGCTCGAGCATCTTCGGGTCGATCATGATCAGGCGCGCCTCTTCCGGCGTCGACTTGAACAGGATCGACAGGATCATGGCATTGACCCCCACCGACTTACCGGAACCGGTGGTACCGGCCACCAGCAGGTGCGGCATCTTCGCCAGATCGGCGATAACCGGCTTGCCGCCGATATCGTGGCCGAGAGCCAGCGTCACTGGTGACTTGGCGTCGTCGTATGGAGCCGAAGAAAGCACTTCGGAGAACCGCACGATCTGGCGATCCTCGTTGGGAATCTCGATGCCCACGGTGGTCTTGCCTGGAATTACCTCCACCACACGAACGCTGATCACCGCAAGCGAGCGCGCAAGGTCCTTGGCCAGGTTGGAGATACGGCTGACTTTCACACCAGCAGCCGGCTGGATTTCAAAGCGAGTGATGACCGGGCCCGGATGAACCGACTCGACGATGACTTCGACACCAAACTCCTTCAGCTTGATTTCCAGCAACCGCGACATCGCTTCCAGGGACTCGGGTGAATATTGCTTCTGCTGTTTCTCGGCAGCGTCAAGGATAGAAATAGGCGGCAGACTGCCCTCGATCAGCGGATCGACGAACAGATTGGCCTGCTTTTCTTTCAGCACACGCTTGCTCGGTTCTGCCGGCTTGGGCGACGCAGGCGGCGCGATCACTGGCGCTACACGCTTGTCCCGCTCGCTCATGTGCTTGGCCAGCGCTTCATCCCGCTCGATGATGCGCTCCTTGACCTTGGCCTGCTCACGGCGATCCCGCACCATTGGCGCAGCGACTTCGCTGACTACATCATCGGCTTCGCGCAGTTGCGCGACCATCTGCTTGCGCTCGGCCCGTGCATTCCACCAACGACTGAACACGCTCTGGATCAACTCGATCAGATCAAGCGTGATCTTGCCGGTGATATCCATCACCTTGAACCAGGACAGGTCGGTGAAGACGGTCAAGCCAAACAGGAAAAACGCCAGCAATGCCAGGGTGCTGCCCTGCACGTTCAACGAAAGCACCGCGAGCTGACCGAGGCTTTCGCCTAGTGCCCCGCCTGCGGACGCTGGCAAGCCAGGTGCTGCCTGAAAATGGATATAGGCCAACGCAGAACCGGACAGCACCAGAAATACCAGCCCGATCAGCCGCCAGGAGAACAGCCAGCCATTCCAGACCCAGGGTTGATGCCGGGCACGGAAGACCTGCCAGGTTTTTACGCCAAGCAACAGGGGGAACAGGTAGGCGAAATAGCCCAGCGCCATGAACAGGACATCGGCAAACCAGGCGCCAGCACGCCCCGCAGCGTTGCGAACCTGATCGATATTGCTCGTATGTGTCCAGCCAGGATCGCCAGGATCGTAGGTCAGCAGTGCCATCCACAGGTAGACGCAGAGCGCACCGAGCGCTATCAACGCGCCTTCCTTGAGGCGATAGTGCAATTGTTGTCGCCAGACGGTCGCCGGCGCGGTAGATGAGGAATTCTTCAAAACGCTTTCTTTCCTGCGCCTGCGGCGCGATGAACCGTAGTCAGCCAGAACCCCGGCATTGTACGGGTTTGTCGATTCGATGGCATGCGGGTTCCGCGGCGGCTTGGGCTTTTGCCAATGCTTCGGTGTAGCATAAACGCCCGATTTCCCGGCGCGGCTCGACTGGAGCACGCTTCTCTATTTGCAACAAAGGCTTATGAGGGCTTTTTATGAGTGAAGTCAAGCATTCGCGTCTGATCATCCTCGGCTCGGGCCCGGCCGGTTATACCGCTGCGGTATACGCTGCCCGCGCCAATCTGAAGCCACTGATGATCACTGGCATCCAGCCCGGCGGTCAGCTGACGACCACCACCGAAGTCGACAACTGGCCTGGTGACGTCGAAGGCCTCACCGGCCCCGACCTGATGGTCCGTATGCAGAAGCACGCCGAGCGCTTCGACACCGAGATCGTCTTCGATCACATCCATACCGCAGAGTTGCAGCAGCGCCCGTTCACCCTGCGCGGCGACAGCGCCGTCTACACCTGCGACGCTCTGATCATCGCTACCGGCGCTTCGGCACAGTACCTCGGCCTGCCTTCGGAAGAGGCATTCGCAGGCCGTGGCGTATCGGCCTGCGCAACCTGTGACGGCTTCTTCTACCGTAACCAGGTCGTCGCGGTGATCGGCGGTGGCAACACCGCAGTCGAGGAAGCGCTGTACCTGTCCAACATCGCCAAGGAAGTCCACCTGATCCACCGCCGCGACAAGCTGCGCTCGGAGAAGATCCTGCAGGACAAGATCATGGACAAGGCGACCAACGGCAACATTCGCCTGCACTGGAACCACACCCTCGAGGAAGTGCTCGGCGACGCCAGCGGCGTAACCGGCGTGCGCCTGAAGAGCACTCTAACTGGCGAAGAAAACCGGCTTGACCTCGCCGGCGTGTTTATTGCCATCGGGCACAAGCCGAATACCGACCTGTTCCAGGGCCAGCTGGACATGAAGGATGGCTATCTGAAGATCAGAGGCGGCGGCGAAGGCGATGCCACCTGCACCAGCATTCCCGGTGTCTTCGCTGCAGGCGATGTTGCGGACCACGTCTATCGCCAGGCGATCACCTCTGCCGGCGCTGGCTGCATGGCGGCACTGGACGCCGAAAAGTACCTCGATAATTGATCAAACGGCGGGCTTCGGCCCGCCCTCCCCTATCTGCAACTGCGTGGCGAAATGCTGACCTGGCTAAAGCGCGACGACCTCGAATTCCCTCCTCTCGAGAAGGCTCTACATGAACCCAACGGTCTTCTGGCGGCCGGAGGCGATCTGAGCGCCGATCGGCTGTTGGCGGCCTATCGACATGGCTGCTTCCCCTGGTATCAAGACGGCCAGCCGCTGCTGTGGTGGTCTCCGGATCCGCGCACAGTGCTCTATCCGAATGAGCTGCATGTCTCGCGCAGCTTGCGCAAGCGGATGCGTCAGGGCGATTTCCAGGTGACGTTCGACCGCGCCTTCGGCGACGTGATCCAGGGCTGCGCAGGCCCGCGCAGCTATGCGGACGGCACCTGGATCACCACACCGATGCAGCAGGCCTACATCCATCTGCACGAAATCGGCGTGGCGCATTCGGTGGAAGTCTGGCAGGACGGGCAGCTCGTCGGAGGACTCTACGGCCTGGGTATCGGTAGGCTATTTTTCGGCGAGTCGATGTTCAGTCGCGTCACCGATGCATCCAAGGTCGGCTTTGTCGCGCTGGTAGAGCGGCTACACGCATGGGGCTTCGCCCTTATCGACTGTCAGATGCCGACGCGCCATCTGGAAAGCTTTGGTGCCCGCAGCATTTCACGCGAGACCTTTGCCGCCGCGCTTGCCGAGCATCTGGATAGCTCCAGTACAGCCGACTGGCGCGCCTAGTCGACTACCGCAAGCTGACCTACACTCAGCTCATGATTTCTGAGAGTTGACCATGACTTCACTGGCTCGCCTCAAGTTCTACGCCACCCAGCCCCATGCGTGCAGCTACCTGCCCGACGAACAGGCCACCACCCTGTTTCTCGACCCCAGCCAGCCGATGGATGCACAGGTGTATGCGGAGCTTTCAGAGATGGGCTTCCGCCGCAGCGGCGATCACCTCTACCGTCCGCACTGCCAGCGCTGCTCGGCGTGCATTCCGGCGCGCATCCCGGTCGATGCGCCAGCCCTCAGCCGTCAGCAAAGGCGGATACTCAAACGCAACGCTGATCTGCAGGTTCGCTGTGTTCGGCCGGCATTCAGCGAGGAGCTCTATACGCTCTATGCCAGCTATATCGAGAAGCGGCACGCCGATGGCGATATGTATCCGCCCAGTCGCGAGCAATTCAATACCTTCCTGGTGCGCGATCTTCCATTCTCGCGGTTCTACGAGTTCAGGCTGGACGGACGGCTGTTGGCCGTAGCAGTCACCGATGTACTGCCTAATGGGCTTTCGGCGGTCTACACCTTCTACGATCCTGAAGAGGAGCGCCGCAGCCTGGGGCGCTATGCGATCCTCTGGCAGATCGGCGAAGCCGCGCGCCTTGGGCTGAAAGCCGTGTATCTCGGCTACTGGATCAAGAACTGCCGAAAGATGAATTACAAGACCGAATATCGTCCAATCGAACTGCTGGTCAATCAACGCTGGGTGACGCTCAGCTGAAGTCCTTGGCTCATCGACCCATTTCGGGCACAATGCTTGCCGCTTTTGCCCGCGCACGCATGCGCCGGGTCACTCATTTGGACACCGAGGACTTTACTGAATGTCGAAAGAAGACAGCTTCGAAATGGAAGGTACTGTCGTCGACACCCTGCCAAACACCATGTTTCGTGTGGAGTTGGAAAATGGGCACGTCGTTACTGCGCACATCTCCGGAAAGATGCGCAAGAACTACATCCGGATTCTTACCGGTGACAAGGTTCGCGTGGAACTGACCCCGTACGATCTGAGCAAGGGTCGCATCACCTACCGCGCCCGCTAAGCGAGCTGCGAGAAAAAATGCCCGGTTCTGACCGGGCTTTTTTGTTGCGTTAAAAGTTCGGCCCGCTACAGCCGGCGGACAAAAAAACGCCCGGCAAAAGCCGGGCGTTCGACACATCTGACAGTCACGCCAGCTCGGCAGAAGTCTCGAATTCGAAGAACGGTTCGCCGTCCCGAATATCGATATGCACCACCCCACCATGCTCCGCCAGCTCTCCGAACAAGATCTCTTCGGCCAAAGGCCGCTTGATCTTGTCCTGAATCAGCCGCGCCATTGGCCGTGCCCCCATCTGTGCATCGTAGCCATGCTCGGCCAGCCAGCCGCGGGCCGCATCCGACACCTCCAGCGTCACATGCTTGTCCTCGAGCTGCGCCTGCAGTTCGATGAGGAACTTGTCGACGATGCTCTTGATCACTTCGTGGCTCAGCCGGCCGAACTGGATGATTGTATCCAGACGGTTCCGGAATTCCGGCGTAAAGCTCTTCTTGATCACTTCCATCGCATCCGACGCATGGTCCTGCAGCGTAAAACCAATCGAGGCTCGCGCCGCAGTTTCCGCACCGGCGTTAGTGGTCATGATGATGATCACATTACGGAAGTCCGCCTTGCGCCCGTTGTTATCGGTGAGCGTGCCGTGATCCATTACCTGCAGCAGCAGGTTGAAGACCTCCGGGTGCGCCTTCTCGATCTCGTCCAGCAGCAGGACACAGTGCGGCTGTTTGGTGATGGCCTCGGTTAGTAGACCACCCTGATCGAACCCGACGTAACCTGGAGGTGCGCCGATGAGCCGGGACACGGTATGGCGCTCCATATACTCGGACATGTCAAAGCGAATCAGCTCGACCCCCAGAGCGCGCGCCAGCTGACGCGCAGCCTCGGTCTTGCCCACACCGGTCGGACCGGCAAAGAGGAACGAGCCGACTGGCTTGTCTGGCGCCTTCAACCCTGCACGAGAAAGCTTGATGGCGGTTGCCAGCGAATCGATCGCATCGTCCTGTCCGAACACAGTGAGCTTGAGGTCACGCTCAAGATTACGCAGCAACTCCTTGTCCGAACTGCTGACGTGCTTCGGTGGGATGCGTGCGATCTTCGCAACGATGTCCTCGACCTGCTCGACGTCGATGCATTTGACGCGTTGATCCTCAGGCTGCAACCGTTGGTACGCGCCAGCTTCATCGATCACGTCAATCGCCTTGTCAGGCATATGGCGATCGTTGATATAACGCGATGCCAGCTCCGCCGCCGCACGAAGCGCCTCGTCGCTGTACTCGATATGGTGATGCTGCTCGAAACGCCCCTTCAGCCCACGCAGAATGCCAATGGTGTCCTCAACCGAGGGCTCGGACACATCGACCTTCTGGAAACGCCGCGCCAGCGCGCGATCCTTCTCGAAGATTCCGCGAAACTCCTGGAAAGTCGTGGAGCCGATGCAGCGAATCTCCCCTGAAGAAAGCAGCGGCTTGAGTAGGTTGGAAGCGTCCATTACCCCACCCGAAGCAGCACCAGCGCCGATGATGGTATGAATCTCGTCAATGAAGAGAATCGCATGTGGACGCTTGCGCAGCTCGCCAAGCAGCGCCTTGAAGCGCTTCTCGAAATCCCCGCGGTATTTCGTACCAGCTAGCAGTGCACCCAGATCCAACGAATAAACGACACTGTCGGCCAGCAGATCCGGAACCTGGTTGTCCACAATCCGCTTGGCCAGCCCTTCGGCAATCGCCGTCTTGCCGACGCCGGCCTCGCCGACGAGAAGCGGATTGTTCTTGCGCCGACGCGCGAGAATCTGCGCAACGCGCTCGACCTCATTTTCGCGCCCTACCAGCGGATCGATCCGCCCTTGACGTGCCAGCTCATTGAGATTGCTTGCATAGGCATCAAGCGGATTGCTGGAGGCTCCCGACTCGCCGCCGTCTTCATCCTGCATTTCCGCATCGCTTTCCGGGCTACCGGCATTGCCTGGAACCTTGGAAATCCCATGCGCGATATAGTTGACGACATCGATACGCGCCACATTCTGCTGCTTGAGCAGGAATACGGCCTGACTCTCCTGCTCACTGAAGATTGCCACCAGCACGTTGGCGCCTGTCACCTCGCGCTTGCCGGAGCTCTGAACATGGAACACCGCACGCTGCAGAACGCGCTGAAACCCTAGTGTTGGCTGGGTTTCACGCTCTTCATCATGCTGTGGAATAAGTGGAGTGGTGGAGTCAATGAACTCCTGCAGATCGTGGCGCAGCTTGTCCAGGCTCGCGCCACAGGCCCGCAACACGGTCGCAGCCGCTTCATTGTCCAGTAGGGCCAACAGGAGGTGTTCAACCGTCATGAATTCATGACGCTTGGTACGTGCCTCTTTGAAAGCCAGATTCAGAGTGACTTCGAGCTCACGGTTCAACATAGCTTTCACCTCTTCCCCAGCAATCGGAGTTAACCGTCCTTCTCGATCTCACAAAGCAGCGGGTGCTGGCATTCCCTTGCATATTGATTCACTTGCATCGCTTTGGTTTCGGCCACATCACGGGTATACAGCCCGCAAACTGCCTGCCCCTCGGTATGGACGGCCAGCATGATCTTGGTGGCCTGCTCCCTGCTGTGATTAAAAATGCCTTCCAGCACCTCGACGACAAAATCCATCGGTGTGTAGTCGTCATTAAACATGACAACTCTATACATCGGTGGTGCCTTCAATTCTGGCTTGGCCTCCTGAACAGCGAGGCCAGACGCGTCGTCTTCGTCCCCTAAGGGCCGGTCCTGATTGAATGTTAGTCGAATCTGAGCAAATGCATGCATGCGCATAACGGTTCTAGGTCGTGGCGCCGGGGCCAGATAAATATGGACAGCTTCGCAGCCAGCTGACGAGTCGCCTTGACTATCGGCAAAACGATGATACAAACAGTATGTGCCTACAAGGGCAAACGGGTTGCGCAACATGAGGCCTCGGGCTGCATAAGCGCGGAATGAAATGGATGTTACTCCAGTAATGGACTCCTTTGCAGAGGGATAACAGCATGCTAAGCGGTAAGGTCAAGTGGTTCAACAACGCCAAAGGCTATGGCTTCATCGTAGCAGACGGCGGCGATGAGGACCTGTTCGCCCACTACTCAGCCATCCAGATGGAAGGCTACCGAACTCTGAAAGCTGGGCAAGCGGTCATGTTCAATATCCTGCAGGGTCCGAAAGGCCTCCACGCAACCGACATCAGGCCGCAGCAGGCCATGTCTGAAGCGACGGCCCCTGCTGCTCAGGGTGTTTCCACCGTAGACGCCTGACGTTTCACGAAACAAACAAAAAGGCCGATCAGATGATCGGCCTTTTTTTCGTCAGGTCGCGTTACATATGACTGATCATTGCATCGCCGAACTGCGAGCATGACATCAGCTGCGCGCCTTCCATCAGCCGCTCGAAGTCGTAGGTCACGGTCTTGGCTGCGATAGCGCTTTCGGTCGACTTGATGATCAGGTCCGCTGCTTCTACCCAGCCCATGTGACGCAGCATCATCTCGGCGGAAAGAATCAAAGAGCCGGGGTTGACCTTATCTTGGCCGGCGTACTTCGGCGCAGTGCCGTGGGTCGCCTCGAACATGGCTACGGTGTCGGACAGGTTCGCGCCAGGAGCGATACCGATACCGCCCACTTCGGCGGCCAAGGCATCGGACAAGTAGTCACCGTTCAGGTTGAGCGTGGCAATGACATCGTACTCAGCCGGGCGCAGCAGAATCTGTTGCAGCATGGCGTCAGCGATGGCGTCTTTCACGACGATATTCTTGCCGGTATTCGGATTCTTGAACTGCATCCAGGGCCCACCATCCAGCAGCTCAGCGCCGAACTCGTCGCGAGCCACCTCATAGCCCCACTCCTTGAAGGCACCTTCGGTGAACTTCATGATGTTGCCTTTGTGCACGATAGTGACCGAGCTACGGTCATTGTCGACCGCGTACTGCAGGGCTTTACGAACCAAGCGCTTGGTGCCTTCCAGTGAAACCGGCTTGATGCCGATGCCACAGTTTTCTGTGAAGCGAATCTTCTTGACGCCCATTTCTTCGGTAAGGAACTTGATGACTTTCTCCGCCTCAGGGGAGCCAGCCTTCCACTCTACGCCGGCGTAGATGTCTTCGGAGTTTTCACGAAAGATCACCATGTCAACGTCACCCGGCTTCTTGACCGGGCTAGGCACACCGGTGAACCAGCGAACCGGACGCTGACAGACGTAGAGATCAAGCTCTTGGCGCAGCGCAACGTTCAAGGAGCGGATGCCACCGCCGACCGGAGTGGTCAGGGGGCCCTTGATTGACACCACGTAATCACGAACGGCTTCCAGGGTCTCCTTCGGCAGCCAGGTGTCCTGGTCGTAGACCTGTGTCGCCTTCTCGCCCGCGTAGATTTCCATCCAGGCAATCTTGCGCTGACCGCCATAGGCCTTCTGCACGGCGGCATCCACGACTTTGATCATCACCGGGCTGATATCGACTCCGATACCATCCCCTTCTATATAAGGAATGATCGGGTTGTTGGGGACGTTCAGGGTGTTGTCGGCATTAACGGTAATTTTGTCACCGCTGGATGGCACCTGGATCTTTTGGTATCCCATGCTGGACTCCGTCTTCGTGGTTAGACATCGATCGTCGTTTGAGGGTAACCCACTCGAATCGCCTGAAACTACATGTTCGTTCGTCGTATGCGCAATGCCGTTCTGCCAGAGGGTGGCGCAATGGTATACTTCTCGGATGACTAACAAGTCATAAGGGACGAGCCTGTCTTGTACAAGACCCGCCTCTTGAAACCTCAGAGTTGCTACCGCAGCTCCCTGGTTCAAATGCTCGACACTCTATTGGTGCATCCATCATCACCGCGGCTAATCCCCTTCTGGCTCACCAAACGAAGAGCCAGGGCGCCTACCCGGCGCACTCGGGATCCTGTGCACGCCCAGCAAGAAGAGAGTTAACGCTAAATGTCCACCCCTTCGAAGATCATCTATACCTTCACCGACGAAGCTCCAGCCCTGGCCACCTATTCGCTTCTTCCAATTGTAGAAGCCTTCGCCGCCTCCGCTGAGATAGCCGTCGAAACACGCGACATCTCTCTTGCAGGGCGCATTCTTGCGAGTTTTGCCGACCAGTTGGACGCTGACAAGAAAGTCGACGACGACCTCGCCAAGCTTGCCGAACTGACCAATCAGCCCGATGCCAACATCATCAAGCTGCCGAACATCAGCGCCTCCGTACCGCAGCTCAAAGCAGCCATCGCCGAGCTGCAAGCCCTCGGCTACAACATTCCCAACTTCCCGGAAGACCCACAGACCGACGCCGAGAAAGACGCACGCGCGCGTTACAGCAAGGTGCTCGGCAGTGCCGTGAATCCGGTCCTGCGTGAGGGGAACTCCGACCGTCGCGCCCCGGCCGCAGTCAAGGCCTATGCCCGCAAGCACCCGCACTCCATGGGCAAGTGGAGCAAGGCGTCGCAGTCCCACGCCGACTACATGCGCGGCGGCGATTTCTTTTCCAGCGAACAATCGATCACCATGGAAAAAGCCGGTGACGTGCGCATCGAGTTCGTCGGCAAAGACGGCAAGGTGGAAGTCAAGAAGCAGCTCGCCCTGCAGGAAGGCGAAGTGCTCGACGGCATGTTCATGAGCTGCAACAAGCTGCGCGCGTTCTTCGAAGAAACCCTGCAGGACTGCAAGGAAACCGGCGTGATGTGGTCGCTGCACGTCAAGGCCACCATGATGAAGATCTCGCACCCGATCGTCTTCGGCCATGCGGTCAGCGTTTACTACAAGGACGTGTTCGACAAGTACGGCGAACTGTTCAAGGAGCTGGGCGTCAATCCGAACAACGGCATCAGCAGCGTCTACGACAAGATCAAGTCGCTGCCCGTCTCGCAGCAGGAAGAAATTCTGCACGACATCCATGAGGTCTACGCCCATCGTCCGGAAATGGCGATGGTCGATTCGGTCAAGGGCATCACCAACCTGCACATCCCGAGCGACGTCATCGTCGACGCCTCGATGCCGGCAATGATCCGCAACTCTGGTCAGATGTGGGGTAAGGACGGCAAGCAGAAGGACACCAAAGCGGTAATGCCGGAAAGCACTTACGCCCGCATCTACCAGGAAATGATCAACTTCTGCAAAACCAATGGTGCCTTCGACCCGGTCACCATGGGCAGCGTGCCGAACGTTGGCCTGATGGCTCAAAAGGCTGAGGAATACGGCTCGCACGACAAGACCTTCGAAATGCAGGCCGACGGCACCATGCGCGTCGTTCTGGCCGACGGCACCGTTCTGATGCAGCACGAAGTCGAGAAAGGCGACATCTGGCGCGCCTGCCAGACCAAGGACGCCCCGATCCGCGATTGGGTCAAGCTGGCCGTTACCCGCGCCCGTCAGTCGAACACCCCGGCGATCTTCTGGCTGGACCCGGAGCGCGCCCACGATCGTCAGCTGCAGGAGAAAGTGGAAACCTATCTCAAGGATCACGATCTGAGTGGCCTGGACATCCGCATCATGGGCTACAACGAGGCCATTCGCGTCAGCATGGAGCGCATGATCCGTGGGCAGGACACCATTTCGGTGACCGGCAACGTGCTACGCGACTACCTGACCGACCTGTTCCCGATCATGGAACTGGGTACCTCGGCGAAAATGCTTTCCATCGTTCCGCTGATGGCTGGTGGCGGCATGTACGAAACTGGAGCTGGTGGCTCCGCACCAAAGCACGTGCAGCAGCTGGTGGAAGAAAACTACCTGCGCTGGGACTCCCTGGGTGAGTTCCTCGCCTTGGCCGTGTCCCTGGAAGAAACCGGAATCAAGACCGGCAACGTCAAGGCCAAGATCCTCGGCAAGACTCTGGACCAGGCTACCGGCAAACTGTTGGACAACAACAAGTCGCCGGCGCGCAAGGTTGGTCAGCTCGACAACCGCGGCAGCCACTTCTACCTCGCACTGTACTGGGCTCAGGCCCTGGCGGCGCAGGACGAAGACGCTGAACTCAAAGCCCACTTCGCTCCGCTGGCCAAGCAGCTGACCGAGCAGGAAGCCACCATCGTTGACGAACTCGCTGCCGTTCAGGGCAAGCCGGTCGACATCGGCGGCTACTACCGCTCCAACCCCGAGCTGACCAGCAAGGTGATGCGCCCCAGCGCCACCTTCAACTCAGCTCTGGCGGCGCTGAACGCCTGAACCCAGGCCTGAGCGTCACCACGAACCCCGGCCCTGCGCCGGGGTTCGTGCTTTCCGAGATCGGGCTCCCTATCATCCGATCATTTACACGAGGCAGCTCCTATGGATTGGCAACCGCATATCACTGTCGCAACCGTGATCGAGAATCAGGGCCGCTTCCTGCTGGTGGAAGAACTCAAGGCAGGCCGTCTCGTACTCAATCAGCCTGCCGGGCACCTGGAAGCCAACGAAAATCTGCGAGAGGCAGCCGTGCGGGAAACCCTCGAAGAAACCGGTTGGGATGTCGAGCTCACCGGTGTCATCGGCATTTACCTGTACACCGCGCCCAGCAATGGCGTGACCTATCAGCGCGTCTGTTTCGCGGCCAAAGCGCTGCAGCATGATCCACAGCGCACGCTCGATGAGGGTATCGTCGCAGCCCGGTGGTTGAGCCGCGAAGAGCTGGCCGAGCAGCCGGACCGCTGGCGCAGCGAGCTGGTGCCCCGCTGCATCGATGATTACCTGAGCGGCCCCCTGCATTCGCTTGAAGTGATTCGCAACTGATCACGGCTTCGTCAGCCAGCGGCTGGCCTGTTAGAATTGCGCCCCCTTGCAAAACCTCAGCGTATTCCTATGTCTGTAACGACCCTAACCGCCCCGGAAAAAACTCGCGTAATCGTTGGCATGTCCGGCGGAGTGGATTCTTCCGTTTCGGCCCTCCTGCTGCTCGAGCAGGGCTACCAGGTCGAAGGCCTGTTCATGAAGAACTGGGAAGAGGACGATGGCACGGAATACTGCACTGCCAAAGAAGACCTTGCCGATGCCCAGGCCGTCTGCGATCGGATCGGCATCAAGCTGCACACGGCCAACTTCGCAGCCGAGTACTGGGACAACGTCTTCGAGCACTTCCTTGCTGAGTACAAGGCCGGGCGCACACCGAACCCGGATATCCTCTGCAATCGCGAAATCAAGTTCAAGGCGTTCCTCGATTACGCACTGATGCTCGGCGCCGACCTGATCGCCACGGGTCATTACGTCCGTCGCCGTGACCGTGACGGACGCAGCGAGCTGCTCAAGGGGCTGGACCCGAACAAGGACCAGAGCTACTTCCTGCATGCGGTCGGCGGCGAGCAGCTAGGCAAGACGCTGTTTCCCGTTGGCGAGCTGGAAAAGCCAGCAGTCCGCGCGATCGCGGAGAAGTACGACCTCGCTACGGCGAAAAAGAAAGATTCCACCGGCATCTGCTTCATCGGCGAGCGGCGCTTCAGCGACTTCCTCAAGCAGTATCTTCCGGCGCAGCCGGGCAACATCGAAACCGTCGACGGCGAAGTGATCGGCCGCCACCATGGTTTGATGTATCACACCATTGGCCAGCGCCAGGGGCTGGGGATAGGCGGCTTGAAAGATGCATCGGACGAGCCCTGGTACGTCTTGAGCAAAGACCTGCAGCGCAATGCGCTGGTGGTCGGCCAGGGCAACGACCATCCATGGCTGTTTTCCCGCGCCCTGCTAGCATCCGAAATCTACTGGGTGAACCCCATCGACCTCAGCACGCCACTCAAGCTGACCGCCAAGGTTCGTTATCGCCAGAGCGATCAAGCCTGCACGCTGGAAAAGACCGCAGAGGGTTACCGGGCCGTGTTCGAGGCACCACAACGGGCGGTAACACCGGGCCAGTCGGTCGTGTTCTACGACGGCGAAATCTGTCTGGGTGGCGGCGTGATCGAGCAGGCCGAGCCTTGGTTCGAGGGCCGCCCATGAAGGCGCTGGATGAGCAGCTGATCGCGCTTGGTGCGGTGTTCGAAGCCGCAACGCTGGTAGATCGCATTGCACGCACCGGCCAAGTGCCGAACGCCTCACTTGCCTGCATGCTCGGCAGCCTGCTGGCGCGCAATCCGCAAACCACGCTGGAGATCTATGGCGGCGACGATCTCAACCTGCGTGATGGCTACCGCGCGCTGGTTGGCGCACTGGAGCGCGACAGCAGCACGCTGCAGCGCGAGCCGCTACGTTACGCACTGGCAATGATCGGCCTGGAGCGCCAGCTGGACAAACGTGATGACATGCTTCAGGTCATCGGCAGCCGTCTGGACCAGATCCAGCAGCAGGTCGAGCACTTCGGCATCACCCACGAGAACGTCGTCGCCTCGTTCGGCGGGCTATATCAGGACACCTTGAGTACCTTCCGCCAACGCATCCAGGTTCAGGGCGATATGCGTCACCTGCAGCAGACGGACAATGCGGCCAAGATTCGCGCCCTGCTGCTTTCCGGCATCCGCTCGGCGCGCCTCTGGCGCCAGCTCGGCGGGCATCGCTGGCAGCTCATCTTCAGCCGTCGCAAGTTGCTCGATGCGCTCTATCCAAGGCTTCGCTCCACTCAGGGCGAGGACCATTAACCGCAGCGAATGTGCCGGGCTCAGCCGGTGCATTCGTGTATAATCTGCGCCCTCTTTTCGTTGCCTGACTGTCCGAGAATGCCCTCTATGCAGCTTTCCTCGCTCACGGCGGTTTCCCCCGTCGATGGCCGCTACGCCGGCAAAACCAGCGCCCTGCGCCCGATCTTCAGCGAATTCGGCTTGATCCGCTGCCGTGTTCAGGTCGAAGTCCGCTGGCTCCAGCGCCTCGCTGCTCATCCAGGCGTTCCGGAAGTTGCGCCCTTCTCCAGCGAAGCCAATGCCGTGCTGAATCAGTTGGCCGAGAACTTCCAGCTGGAACATGCCGAGCGCGTCAAGGAGTTCGAGCGCACCACCAACCATGACGTCAAAGCAGTTGAGTACCTGCTCAAGGAGCAGGCCAAGCAGCTGCCCGAACTGGCCAAGGTCAACGAGTTCATCCACTTCGCCTGTACCAGCGAAGACATCAACAACCTCTCCCATGCGCTGATGCTTCGCGAAGGGCGCGACAGCGTCCTGCTGCCGCTGATGCGCCAGGTCGCCGAATCGATCCGCAGCCTCGCGGTGCAGTTCGCTGACGTGCCGATGCTATCGCGCACCCATGGCCAACCCGCGTCGCCGACCACGCTTGGAAAAGAGCTGGCGAACGTCGTTTACCGCCTGGAGCGTCAGATTGCGCAGGTTGCAGCCGTTCCGCTGCTGGGCAAGATCAACGGCGCCGTGGGCAACTACAACGCCCATCTGAGCGCTTATCCGGATATCGACTGGGAAGCCAACGCGCGCGAGTTCATCGAAGGTGACCTCGGCCTGACCTGGAACCCCTACACGACGCAGATCGAGCCGCACGACTACATCGCCGAGCTGTTCGACGCCATTGCGCGTTTCAACACCATTCTCATCGACTTCGACCGCGACGTGTGGGGCTACATCTCCCTCGGCTACTTCAAGCAGAAGACCGTAGCGGGCGAGATCGGCTCGTCCACCATGCCGCACAAGGTCAACCCGATCGACTTCGAAAACTCCGAAGGCAATCTCGGCATCGCCAACGCGCTGTTCCAGCATCTGGCGAGCAAGCTGCCGATTTCCCGCTGGCAGCGTGACCTGACTGACTCCACCGTGCTGCGCAATCTCGGCGTCGGCTTCGCCCACAGCGTCATCGCCTACGAAGCCAGCCTCAAGGGTATTGGCAAACTCGAGCTTAACGCGGCCCGCATCGCCGAAGACCTCGACGCCTGCTGGGAAGTGCTGGCTGAGCCGGTGCAGACCGTCATGCGCCGCTACGCCGTGGAGAACGCCTACGAGAAGCTGAAGGACCTGACCCGCGGCAAAGGCATCACGCCAGACGCCCTGCAGGCGTTCATCGACGGCCTCGACATTCCGGCTGAAGCCAAGGCTGAGCTGCGCAAGCTGACCCCGGCCAACTACATCGGCAACGCAGTTGCGCAGGCCAAGCGCATCTGAGCGAACCCATGCATGCACGCCCGGCTGTGCCGGGCGTTTTTATTTTCAGCTCTGTATATAGAGCAAGGTGTTACGCATGACTTCTGACATTCCACTTCAAATCCTGGGCGGCATCAGCGCCCGGGAATTTCTGCGCGACTACTGGCAGAAGAAACCTCTTCTCATCCGCCAAGCCATTCCGGACTTCCAAAGCCCCATCTCCCCAGACGAGCTGGCCGGCCTCTCGCTGGAAGAGGAAGTCGAATCCCGCCTTGTCATCGAACACGGCGAAAGCCCTTGGGAGCTTCGCCGTGGCCCATTTGCCGAGGACACCTATCAGCAGCTTCCCGAGCGCGACTGGACCCTGCTGGTGCAAGCCGTGGATCAGCTGGTGCCGGATGTTGCCGACCTGATCGAACACTTCCGTTTCCTCCCCAACTGGCGCATCGATGACGTGATGATCAGCTATGCCGCCCCGGGCGGCGGCGTCGGTCCGCATTTCGACAATTACGACGTGTTCCTGCTACAAGCGCATGGACAGCGCCGCTGGCGCATCGGGCAGATGTGCGACAGCGACAGTCCGATGCTCGCCCATGGCGATCTGCGGATTCTTGCCGACTTCCAGGGTACTGATGAGTGGGTATTGGAGCCTGGCGACATGCTTTACCTGCCCCCCCGCCTCGCCCATTTCGGCACAGCCGAAGATGCCTGCATGACCTATTCGGTCGGCTTCCGCGCACCGAGCGCAGCGGAGGTTCTGACTCACTTCACCGATTTCCTTGCGCAGTTCCTGCCCGACGAAGACCGCTACAGCGACGCCGATCTGCAGCCGACCGACGATCCGTACCAGATTCAGAGCGATGCACTGGATCGTCTGAAAGCACTGCTCACCGAACATATGAGCGACGAACGCCTGTTGCTGACCTGGTTTGGCCAGTTCATGACAGAACCTCGCTATCCCGAGCGTGTAGAAGGTCCTGGCATCGACGAAGCCGATTTGCTTTCCGCCCTTGAAGATGGCGCCCTGCTGGTCCGCAACCCCGCTGCTCGCCTGGCCTGGAGCGAAGTGGATATCGGACTGCTACTGTTTGCCAGCGGACAAAGTCGGTTGCTGCCTGCCGGCCTGCGTGAATTGCTCAAGCTGATTTGCTCGGCAGATGCGCTGCATGCCGAGAACGTGGGCGCTTGGCTGAGCGACGATGATGGGCGTAGCCTTTTGTGCGAACTGGTCAAACAAGGAAGTCTGGAGTTTGCTGATGAATAGCGTTCAGGTACGGATTGCCGACTGGCAGCAGGATAATGCCGAGCTACGGCGTATCCGTGAGGCAGTTTTCATTGCCGAGCAGGCTGTTCCGCCCGAGCAGGAATGGGACGCCGATGATGCTGACGCTATCCATTTTCTCGCTTTGGAAGGTGACTATCCAATCGGCACCGCCCGGCTGCTAGCCGATGGCCAGATCGGACGGGTAGCAGTGCTGCGCGACTGGCGCGGCATGAACGTCGGCGATGCGCTGATGCGTGCGGTCATTGCCGAGGCCGAACGCCGCGGCCTAGCTGAACAGAAGTTGACGGCTCAGGTTCATGCCACCGCATTCTATGAGCGGCTTGGTTTCGAAGTCGTCAGCGACGAGTTTCTCGAAGCCGGCATTCCCCATGTCGACATGCTCCGCCGCAGCCACTGAGCCCTCATGAGCGATAACGCCTCGGACGAACAAGAAGATCAGGCCGAACTTCCGGCCATCGACTTCCATTCCCCGGGGCGTTTCTCAGTGCATAACCCTCAGGCTGATATCCCCGAGCCCGAGACTTGGGACGTCGCGTCCTTTCAGTTAGGCCAAAGCGCCCCACTGCAAAGTTTCAGCAAACCCATCGAGGTTCGCCAGCATGCATTGGCCATGCTGCAGCAGACAAAGCGTTGCGTCTGCATCTTCACCACGGACCTCGAACCTTGGCTGTATCACCACAGCAGCGTCCAACAGGCGTGCACCCGCCTGCTGCTGTCTCATCCGCGCAACCAGCTGCGCATTCTGGTCGCCGATCCAACACGGGCGATCAAGGAAGGCCACCGCCTCCTTCAGCTAGCCCGTCGGCTCACCAGCAACCTGCATATTCGCAAGCTGAATCCCGACCATCCCGCGACCAGCGGCGCGTACCTCATCGCTGACGACTGCGGTCTATTGGAAAGGCCCAAGGCTGACCAGTACGCCGGATATGCCTTGTATCGTGACCTGGGTCGAGTGCGTATGCGCCAGGCAGAGTTCGACAAGGCGTGGGATCATGGGCTGTCGGATGCGAACTTACGGAGCTTTCTGCTATGACCCTTCGTACCTTGCTGTTGACCGCCTCGCTCAGTCTTTGCCTGCCACTACACGCAGCAACCGAGGTCATCCAGCTCAACAACCGCATGGCCGAGGATGTGATTCCCGTGGCCGAGTCTGTACTGGGCAATCAGGGTCGGGTCACAGCCTACGGCAATCAGCTGATCGTCAATGCACCTGACTCGATGATCAGCGAACTGCGGCGGGTAATCGATCAGCTGGACGTCGCGCCGAAGCGTCTGCTCATCAGCGTCGACACGCAGGACTCGGCAAGCAGCAGCGCAGGCGGTTATCAGGTCGATGGAAGCGTGCGTTCCGGTGACGTCGAGTTCGAAACCGGGCGCGGCGAGATCGCCGGTCGCGATCGGGTACGCATCATCCGTCGCAGTACCAACAGCCGAGATGGTGGAATTCAACAGGTGCAGGCCAGCGAGGGCTACCCAGCCCTGATTCAGGTTGGTCAAAGTGTGCCACTGACGACCCAGGGCACCGACGGTTACGGCCAGATTTACCAGCAGACGCAGTATCGCGACGTTCTTCGGGGCTTCTATGCCACTGCGACCGTCCACGGCGATCGGGTGCAGATCAGCATCAGCAGCACTCGTGATCGGCTCGCACAGGGCCGCAGCGGTGTGGTCGAGATGCAGAACGCCGATACCCGGGTCAGCGGTCGCGTCGGCGAGTGGATCACCATCGGCGGCATCGACGAAAGCGCGGACTCTGAACAGCGCGGCACGCTACGCCGCTATTCGACACAGAGCAGCCAGAATCTGTCGATGCGCCTGAAGGTCGATGTCCTGGACTGATAGCGGCCCCTTCTGCGCGACCCCAACGCGAGAATGTAGTGCCGCAAAAAAAACACTACAAAACGATTGACGATGCCTTTTCAGCGGAGCATTATTGCCCCGCTCCCGCTAACCAGGGGCCCTGGCAAGGGTCTCCGGGGCGTGCTCAAGCCAACCAGCCGAGCCGTTCCGTGACTGTACTGCCCACAAGGCGGACTGACGAGGTTGCGACTGGAACGAGTCGTCCTGAGGGACGGGGTAGCGATTGACGCATCAGCCAGACTGACCGCTTCTCGTTGTTGTAGCGCACACGGCAGCCACGCCGGCTGTGGGCGCAGCAACCGGAACCAGCCCGGCGATCGGATCCACCCTTCTCTTGGTTCAATCCTCGTCCCAGTCGATATTTCGACGCTCTGCCGCGTGTTGCCCGCAATGATCAGCGATAGCACGTAGGTTTCGGTGGGAAAAGTCGGTGCTCAACCACACTTATTTTGAAGGATTGAACATGTCCGCATATCAAGACGACATCAAGGCAGTTGCCGCCCTGAAAGAGCAATACGGCAGCAGCTGGGCCGCTATCAACCCTGAGTCCGTCGCTCGCATGCGCGCCCAGAACCGCTTCAAGACCGGTCTGGAAATTGCTCAGTACACCGCCGACATCATGCGCAAGGACATGGCCGAGTACGACGCCGACTCGTCCGTCTACACGCAGTCCCTCGGCTGCTGGCACGGCTTCATTGGTCAGCAGAAGCTGATCTCCATCAAGAAGCACCTGAAGACCACCAACAAGCGCTACCTCTACCTGTCCGGCTGGATGGTTGCTGCCCTGCGTTCCGAGTTCGGCCCGCTGCCGGACCAGTCCATGCACGAGAAGACCGCCGTTTCCGACCTGATCGAGGAGCTGTACACCTTCCTGCGTCAGGCTGACAGCCGCGAACTGGACCTGCTCTTCACCGCCCTGGATGCTGCTCGTGAAGCTGGCGACAACGCCAAGGCTGCCGAGATCCAGAATCAGATCGACAACTACGAAACCCACATCGTACCGATCATCGCCGACATCGATGCTGGCTTCGGTAACCCGGAAGCCACCTACCTGCTGGCCAAGCGCATGATCGAAGCTGGTGCGTGCTGCATCCAGATCGAAAACCAGGTATCCGACGAGAAGCAGTGCGGCCACCAGGACGGTAAAGTGACCGTTCCGCACGCCGACTTCCTCGCCAAGATCGCCGCCGTTCGCTACGCCTTCCTTGAGCTGGGCATCGACAACGGCGTGATCGTTGCGCGTACCGACTCCCTGGGTGCCGGCCTGACCAAGCAGATCGCTGTGACCAAAGAGCCGGGCGACCTGGGCGACCTGTACAACTCCTTCCTGGATTGCGAAGAAGTTTCCGAAGCCGCTCTGGGCAACGGCGACGTCGTCATCAAGCGCGAAGGCAAGCTGCTGCGTCCGAAGCGTCTGCCGTCCAACCTGTTCCAGTTCCGTGCTGGCACCGGTGAAGCGCGCTGCATACTGGACTGCATCACCTCGCTGCAGAACGGTGCTGACCTGCTGTGGATCGAAACCGAGAAGCCGCACGTTGGCCAGATCGCAGCCATGGTCGACGAAATCCGCAAGACCATCCCGAACGCCAAGCTGGTCTACAACAACAGCCCGTCGTTCAACTGGACTCTGAACTTCCGCCAGCAGGTGTTCGACGCATTCGTAGCCGAAGGCAAGGACGTTTCTGCTTACGACCGCGCCAAGCTGATGAGCGTCGAGTACGACGAAACCGAACTGGCCCAGGTTGCAGACGAGAAGATCCGTACCTTCCAGCGTGACGGTTCGGCTCACGCCGGCATCTTCCACCACCTGATCACCCTGCCGACCTACCACACCGCCGCGCTGTCGACCGACAACCTGGCCAAGGGCTACTTCGCCGACCAGGGCATGCTGGCCTACGTGAAGGGCGTTCAGCGTCAGGAACTGCGTCAGGGTATCGCCTGCGTCAAGCACCAGAACATGGCTGGTTCCGACATCGGCGACAACCACAAGGAGTACTTCGCTGGCGAAGCTGCTCTGAAGGCAAGCGGTAAAGACAACACCATGAACCAGTTCCACTAAGAACAGGTTCGCAGCTTCCAAAGCTGCGGTGTAGTGAAAAAGCCCCGGCACCTGTGCCGGGGCTTTTTTTTTCACAGCAGAAACGTTACATGCGCCTGCTCTTCGTCGGCCAAACGCACTACTGTCATTCTCTTGTCGCATATGCAATTTAGCGTCATGGCTCCGACAACAAATCGTTATGGAGCTGCGCCGTGATTACTGAGAACAAAGACATTCTGTTCGGCAACGGGGACGAGTTGCCCAGTAACCATTCAACGAATCCGCATATCCAGGAGGTGATCTCGATTGGTCGCCGCAAAGTACTCGCTGGCGGCGCAGCAATGGGCGCCTTGGCGTTTCTTGGCGCGTCGCTTCCCGGACTCGTACAAGCAGCCGAGCCTACGGCCCGGGAACTCAAGGATATTCCGTTCAAGCGCCGTACGCGCCTGCCCTTCACCCCGGTTGCAGTTACTCGCGCAGATGCCATCACGGTACCGGCCGGGTACTCCGCGACAACCTTCATCCCGTGGGGCACCCCTATTACCGGTCGCTATCCGGCCTGGCTCGAAGATGGCAGCAATAGCGCAGAAGATCAGGCTCAGCAGGTGGGCATGCATCACGATGGGATGCACTTCTTCCCGATGAACGCGAAACACGGCGGGCGCCAGAGCGACCACGGCTTGCTGGTCCTCAATCACGAGTATATCGACGCTCCCCTGCTCCACCGCAACGGCCCAACGGTGGTAGACGGCAAGCGCACCAATGTAGACGAAGTGCGTAAAGAAATTAACGCGCATGGCGTATCCGTCGTGGAAATCCGCCGCGGCCCACGAGGCGAATGGTCGGTACTGCCGACCGCCCGAAATCGCCGCATTACCGGCGCCACCCCGATGCGCATCGAAGGCCCGGCCAGTGGTCATGCGCTGATGCGTACGCGCTATAGCCCGAGCGGGACGTCGACCCGAGGTACCCTCAACAACTGCGCCAACGGCCACACGCCGTGGGGCACTTATCTGACCTGCGAGGAGAACTGGGCTGGTTACTTCGCCACCGCCGACAGTGAAACCCCACGCGAGCTCAGCCGTTATGGCATACGCGGCAGCGGCCGCTACGGCTGGGAGACAGTCGCGGGCGATGAGTTCGAGCGGTTCAATGCGACACGGATGGCCGAGGCTCCGCAGGAGGACTATCGCAACGAGCCAAACACCTTCGGCTGGGTAGTTGAGATAGACCCGTTCGACCCCAATTCAACCCCGGTGAAGCACACGGCGCTGGGTCGTTTCGCCCACGAAGGGCTGGTGTTCGCCCCAGTCAAGCCAGGTCGCCCCGTCGTCTGCTACTCGGGAGACGACTCGCAGAACGAGTACATCTACAAGTACGTCAGTCGCGACAAGTACCGACCGCAACGCAGCGATGGACGCCTGCTGGACGACGGCATCCTCTATGTGGCGCGTTTCAACGCCGACGGGAGTGGCGACTGGCTTGCGCTGGACCATGCAGACCCAGCGTTCCAGCGGGCCTGCGATGCTGCCGACGTGAAGTTCGCTGACCAAGGTGAAGTCCTGATCAACACCCGCCTGGCAGCAGACATCGTCGGCGCAACCAAGATGGACCGACCGGAGTGGGGTGCGGTGAACCCTGATACGGGCGAAGTCTACTTCACCCTCACCAACAACAGCGGCCGTCAGGAAGCCGACGCTTCCAACCCGCGGGCACCGAACCCGTTTGGTCATATCATCCGGTGGCGCGAGGAGAGCCGCGACTTCGCTGGAACGCGATTCAGCTGGGACCTCTATCTTCTCGCTGGCCCTCAGGAAAACAGCCGCAGTCCGAAAGGGAAACCACTCGACGACAGCAGCATCATGGCCAGCCCGGACGGGCTATGGTTCGATGACGAAGGCCGTCTATGGATTCAGACCGACATGAGCGGCAGCCAGCTGAGCGCAGGGCCATTTGGTAACAACCAGATGCTGGTATCCGACCCCAAAACCGGCGAGACCAAGCGGTTCCTGGTCGGACCCAAGGGCGCAGAGGTGACGGGGATCACAGCGACACCTGATTTCCGAACCCTATTCGTCAATATTCAACATCCCGGCGAAGGCTCGACGGCAACGAACTACACGAGCACTTGGCCGGACGGCCCGGGCCGCAGGCCACGTTCCGCGACCGTCATCATTACGCGTGAAGACGGCAAGCGCCTGATGTGATCGCTTAGGGGCTGGCTCACGCCGGCCCCTTTTCCCTTGAAGCCCTGTCCAGCTGCGCCATGTCAGACTCTTCAGGCGAAGTGAAAAGGCCCCAGGTAGAGATGAACAGTGCGGCCACCAATGGGCCGATAACAAAACCGTTCAATCCGAACAAAGCCAGCCCCCCCAACGTCGAAATGAGCACGACGTAGTCCGGCATTTTGGTGTCCTTGCCGACCAGAATGGGCCTGAGGATATTGTCTACCAGGCCAATCACCAAGATTCCGTAAAGCGTCAGTACCACGCCTTGCCAGATCGCTCCGGTCATCAGGAAATAGATCGCTACGGGCGTCCAGATCAGGCCCGCCCCCACCGCCGGCAACAACGACAGAAACGCCATCAGCACACCCCAGAGCAAGGCGCCTGATATCCCGAGCACGGCGAAGATAATTCCGCCCAGCGCCCCTTGGGTAATGGCTACGACAATATTGCCCTTGACCGTCGCTCGCACCACACGCGTGAACTTGTTGAACAACCGCCGCTTCTGCGCATCGCTGAGCGGAATGGCCTTTCTGATTCGTGCAACCAGCTCACGGCCATCCCGGATGAAGAAGAACAACAGGTAAAGCATCACGAAAAAGCTGATCAGAAACTGAAACGTACCCTGACCAAAGCTGAATGCCTTCGTCGCAAGGAACTGACTTCCCTCCAGGGCCCCGGACGCAAGCCGCTCACGCATCGATTCAAGATCCCCGAAACCGAAACGCTGCAACTGCAGTTGCACTGACTGAGGCAGCAGATCCCGCAAACGCGCTACCCAGCTGCCGATATCCAGCTCCCCGCTTTCGATCTGCTTGTAGAGAGTCGCGCCCTCCTGAACCAGCATCCCCGTAGTCAGGATGACAGGAAGAACGGCCACCAGCAGACAGACCAGCAGCGTGACGAACGCTGCCAGATTCCGTCGCTGATTGAGGCGCCGGTGTAGGTATCGCTGTAGGGGAGCGAAAATGATTGCGAGGATGACGGCCCAGAAAACTGCGCCGTAGAACGGCAATAGAATCCAGCCAAACGCGAGAGAAACCACCACGAGCAGTGCAAGAAAGACTTTTTGCTCGAGCGTCGAATTGACCATTGTTGACCCTGCCGCTGCGTTCAGTACTGTTTAGTCAACGGGCAGCGGTACGAGTGCGGGTCAGGCGATCAATCGATGTCGGGCCGTCAGCAAGCGGACGGCCCTAATCTGAACTCCGCGACGTTACAGGGTCATCGCCGCTAGCCAGCCGAAAGCCAACAATGGGAGGTTGTAGTGCAGGAAGGTCGGCACGACCGTGTCCCAGATATGGTTATGCTGACCATCTGCGTTCAGACCGGCAGTTGGCCCAAGAGTGGAGTCGGATGCCGGCGAACCGCCGTCTCCCAAAGCGCCTGCGGTTCCGACCAGGCTGACGATCGCCAGCGGGCTGAACCCTAGCTCCACGCCAAGCGGGACAAAGATCGCGGCGATGATCGGCACGGTAGAGAACGACGAGCCGATGCCGATGGTGACCAGTAAGCCGACCAGGAGCATCAGCAATGCACCAACAGCCTTGCTGTTTCCGATCCATTGAGTCGATGCATCTACCAGCAACTTCACCTCGCCGGTTTCACGCATCACTTCGGCAAACCCAGCGGCTGCAATCATGATGAAACCGATCATGGCCATCATCTTCATGCCATCAGTGAAAAGATCATCTGCCTCCCGCCAGCGCACTACGCCCGATACAGAGAAAATGACAAATCCCACGAGCGCACCGAGGATCATTGAGTCCAGCCACAGCTGGATCACGAATGCTGCCGCAACGGCTACCGCCGCTACCAACAGCGTCAGCGGGCTGTAGCTGACAGTACTCTTTTCAACCTGCTCGATCCGCGCAAGGTCATACTCGCGAGGTTTGCGATAACTGTAGAAAGCCACCACTAGACCCGCGACCATCCCCATCGCGGGGATAAACATCGCCTGCGTAACTTTGATACCGGTGACATCCACCCCACTCTTCGCAACGTTCGCCAACAAAATCTCGTTCAGGAAGATATTGCCGAACCCGACTGGGAGAAACATATAAGGGGTAATGAGGCCAAATGCGAGAACACAGGCAATCAAACGCCTATCCATCTTCATCTTCGACAGCACGAAAAGGAGCGGCGGAACCAGAAGCGGAATAAACGCAATATGGATAGGCAGAATATTCTGCGAAGACACGGCTACGGCAAGCAGCAAACCAATCATCAGCCACTTAATGGCGCCGGCACCCTGCGTACCTTGCTTGCCAACCAGGTTCAGCGCCTTGTCCGCGAGGGCGTGCGCAAGGCCGCTTTTCCCGATAGCCACGGCGAAAGCGCCGAGCAAGGCGTAAGACAATGCAACCGTTGCCCCGCCGCCAAGCCCCTTATTGAACGCGGCGAGACTGCCCTCGATGCCCAATCCACCGATCAAACCGCCGGCCAGCGCTCCTGCAATAAGCGCAACCACTACATGCACGCGGCATAGACTCAGGATCAGCATGATGCCGACTGCCGCAACAACTGCGTTCATTCGAATTCTCCATAGAAACGACCTGGGTCGCGTGAAAAGCGCCGTACTCTGCTACAACGAAGCGAAAGAGTCAAAAACAGGGGGTTCGAACAGCACGCCAATACTGGGCAGGCTCGATTGCTTCGCCTCTGCTTATATTTCGACGCTGGATTTGGATAGCCTCTACGACTCATTGAAGACTTTAAATCCATAGCGACTATCCAGCCCGGCAAAAGACATTAATCGCCTTGGTACTCGCAGCCACTGGTACAAGTTTCATGAATACGGATACGCGAAAGCTCTGGAAGCAAAGGCTTGAGCTCGTTCCAAATCCATTTCGCCAAGTTCTCGCTGGTGGGATTTTCCAAACCCGGAATGTCATTTAGGTAATTATGATCAAGCAATTCGTACAACGGCTTGAATATCGTTTTGATTTCGCCGAAGTCGCGAATCCAACCCGTATGCGGGTCAACCGGACCGCTGATGTAGAGAGCTACTCGAAACGAATGGCCGTGTAAACGTCCACATTTGTGCCCCTGCGGTACGTGAGGCAGGCGGTGCGCTGATTCGAACGTAAACTCTTTGAAGATTTCCACGATATCCACTCGCATTCTGGTCACTGAATCGAGGCGCGATTCTACGCGCTTTGACGAGCTGACACATGCACCACCCGCCGTGAGGCCGTGACAGGCAACCGGCAATCGAATTAATTAAGTGGTTCTAGGGGCTCTGGTTGATGACGCGGGTTCGCGAACACCTAGCGACGGTCGGTGTTGACCTGCTTATACAGCGGCCGGCGCGAAGCCGAACGAGGGCGACCTATAGCTACGACAACAGGTCAAGCACGGGGGCAACAATATGAATGCGGCCCATCGACGTCCGATACGAGTACCAAAGACGACCTGTAGGTCGCTGCACGGCTTGTAGAGCAGCCATCCCCTGTCGGCAACGTCCGACACCATCACTGGCGCTATTTGAAGTAATAGCTTGGACTTGGATACAGCCGCACACGGCCCTTCTGGTGAGGCGCGGCCTATTCCTCCCTCCCAACCCGAGCGGGTTGAAACCGGCCTCAAGCACCCAACACATCTCAAGCCTAAGTGCCTGCTGCGGTTTTCCTGAGCTCAAAAGCAAACCCCCGACCCGCTTTCGCGGATCGGGGGTTTGGGAAAGGAGCTTGACGATGACCTACTCTCACATGGGGAA